>Ga0116171_10002544_pt1 | contig 17261 bp, 15 predicted proteins | sample AD_JPNHW2_MetaG_FD_89798 | JGI IMG/M metagenome (GOLD analysis project Ga0116171, IMG submission 89798) | Active sludge microbial communities of municipal wastewater-treating anaerobic digesters from Japan - AD_JPNHW2_MetaG | ecosystem: Engineered > Bioreactor > Anaerobic > Digestate | place... | reverse complement strand
GGAAAAGTTCAACTCATAAAAGATGACATTACACATGCCATCAGCCTCGACAGTACTGATATCAACAGTGTGAATGCCCTGCCGCTAAAGGATACCGATGTGGTGGTAGTTGCCGTTGGTGAAGATGTCGGAGCATCTATCATGACCACGGCGCTCATGAAACAATTAAAGGTAAAACGCCTGATCAGCCGGGCAATTTCTCCTTTACACGCGGCTGTTCTGGATGCAATGGAAATCGAAGAGGTAACACACCCCGAACAGGAAACAGCCATCAGGCTGGCAAAAAAATTAAACCTGCCCGGATTTGTTGATTCTTTTGAAGTAACAAGCGACCATAATGTAATTGAAGTGGTAGCGCCAAAATCATTTATCGGAAAAAAACTCTCGGAATTAAACCTGACTAAAAGGTACAATATCTTGGTTCTTACCACAATAAAAACACGCAACACCGTCAATTTATTGGGATTAAAAAGTAAAAAAAGAGAAGTCAATGAGGTGGCAACATCTGACACCATTATCTATGAAGGAGATATCATGCTGATCTACGGCGCAGTGAATGACATAAGGCATATGCTTAAGGATGAAGAATAACTCAATTTGTTGGATACTGTAAAGTTTGATCAACAAAATCAACTTTTATATATTTTTGCATTTTTATTTCCTGATGAATTTTGAGCAAATAAAATCAGTTTTACAGAATAAATCTGTTGGCATTGCAGGATGCGGCGGTCTGGGATCGAATTGTGCCGTTGCACTGGCAAGAGTTGGCGTTGGCAAGCTTATCATTTGTGACTTCGATGTTATCATTGAAAGCAACCTGAACCGGCAATATTTTTTTTATGACCAGATCGGAATAAAAAAATCTCATGCACTGAAACAAAATATTAACAGGATCAACCCTGCTGTACTTGTTGAAGCGCATGACATAATATTAAATGAAGATAATATCCCCGGCATTTTTTCAGGATGCGATGTAATAGTTGAGGCTTTTGACCGTGCCGACATGAAAAAAATGATCATTGAAACAGTTTTGGGCAACATGCCAGGTATACCCCTGGTTACAGGAATCGGTTTATCAGGCTGGGGCAACAGCAACACCATACGAATGATAAATACCGGCAATTTATATATCTGTGGAGATGGCGTTACCGAAGCTACCGACGAAAATCCACCCCTGGCGCCCCGTGTTGGCATTACGGCAAATATGGAAGCCAACACTGTCCTTGAAATTCTATTAGACAAACACTAATACCATAATGAATATAACCTTAAACAATAACTCTGAAACCATCGACCGGGAAAAGCTTACTGTTGCCGATCTGCTTCAGGTAAAAAAGTTTACGTTTAAAATGCTGATCGTAAAAATAAACGGCAACATTGTGAAACAGCAGGAATACGCTACAGCTGAAATCAAAGAAGGCGATAATGTTATTGTTTTACACCTAATAAGCGGAGGATGAAAAACCGGATTAAAGTTTTTTTGCAAAAATTGCTCGGGCTCGACACTTACCTTTTTATATTCTCGCGCTACATCATCTCGACTTTAAAATGGAATAAAAAGGAAGGAGATTTTATTTATTTCAGGGATATGGTACCCGACCAGGGAAATATTTTAGATATTGGAGCAAATATCGGCGCGATGGCCATCCATATGGCCCGTACACATACAAATTCTTCCATTCTGGCCTTTGAGCCCATACCAATAAACATAAAAACATTAAAAAAAATCATCCATAAATACAAAGTCAAAAACATAACCGTGATCGAAAGCGCCCTGGGTGATAGTGAAGGAACCATTAACATGGTTATGCCGGTTTACAAATCGGCCAGGCTGCACGGCCTCAGCCATGTATTGCATCAAAGCATCACAGATAATAATGAAGGTGAGAAATATACCACACCGCTTACCACATTAGACAAGTATTTAACAGAAAATAATATTGCACCGGTTACCGCTATCAAACTTGATGTGGAAAATTATGAATTCTTTGTTCTGAAAGGCGCTGTTGAAACTCTGAAAAAATATAAACCTCCCGTTTACTGCGAATTATGGGAAAACAAGAACCGCGACGACTGCTTTTTGCTGATGACCAGTCTTGGTTATAAAATACAAGTCCTGTATAAAAATACACTTTGTGATTATAATCCTGAATGGCATAAAACGCAGAATTTTTTCTTTATCCCTGTATAATAATTGTCAGGAATGAACCGCAAATTTATCATTAACCTGCTCATACTGCTCTTTCTGAATTTGCTTATCAAGCCATTCTGGATACTGGGTATTGACCGGGGAGTCCAAAATTCGGTCGGCGCAGAAGAATATGGTTTTTACTTTTCGTTGTTCAATTTTACTTTCCTGTTCAATATTCTGCTTGATATGGGTATCACCAATTTCAACAACAGGAATATTGCACAGAACCACCATCTGCTCAATAAATATTTTTCCAGTATTATTATTTTAAAACTACTTCTTGCTGTAGTATATTCTATCATCACATTAACGGCAGGGCTTATTATCGGTTATAACAACCAGCAAATGATCATGCTCGCGGTATTGTGCCTCAATCAGTTTCTTATTTCATTTATCTTATACCTCCGTTCCAATATCTCCGGCCTTCATTTTTTCAAGACCGACAGCGTAATTTCTGTGCTGGACCGTATCATCATGATCATCATATGCGGCATTCTCCTTTGGGGAAATATTACCAGGCAATCATTTAAAATAGAATGGTTTATCCTGGCACAAACAGGTTCATACGTTGTTACCGCCATTATCGCCATTGCCATAGTCATACAGAAATCAAAATTTACAAAGCTGAAATGGAATTATCCGTTTTTTATACTTATTATTAAACAAAGCTTTCCGTTTGCCATCCTTGTTTTGCTGATGGCTTTTTACAACCGTATCGATTCTGTTATGATTGAACGAATTCTGCCGGGGCAGCTGGGAGAGCAGCAGTCGGGCATTTATGCAGCTTCGTACCGTTTGCTGGATGCTTCAAATATGATAGCCTACCTGTTTTCGGTAATATTATTGCCAATGTTCGCGCGCATGATCAAATTCAATGAAGATATAGAAAAGCTAGCACGGCTGGCATTTACGATGATCTTCATCGTTTCTGTTACGGCCGCGTTCGGGTCATTTTTTTACAGGAATGAAATCATGCACATGTTGTATCCCCAACATATAAGTGAAACTATAAGCGAATACAGTATTCGTATCGGGGAAACGTCCTGGATATTCGGCATATTGATGTTTGGGTTCATCCCGATTTCAACAACATATATTTTCGGGACTTTACTCACAGCCAACGGGAACCTGAAATACCTGAACCTGATGGCCGGTTGCGGGATGGCGCTGAATCTTGGTTTGAATTTTTTGCTTATTCCTGCTCTACAGGCAGTAGGTTCATCGTATGCCAGTCTGACGACGCAGACCGTAACGGCGCTCCTGCAAGTACTACTGGCTGTTAAAGTTTTTAAATTTAAATTTAATCCCGCTTATCTTGTACGCCTGTTTATTTTCGTTGTCGCCGTCATCATTATTAGTTTTCTCACGCACATGATCTCCACTGAAAACTATATGGATTGGAAAATATCGCTTTTGATCATGGCAACGACGGCTTTATTTATTGCAGGCGCCACACGGCTGTTAAATATTAAGTCGTTTATACAGATTTTCCTTAGAAAAAATATCAACGGGGCATGATTTATAAAAAATACAACAGATAAAAAAACTTGAATTAAAAAAATAATTACTTTTGTTTAAAATTCAATGAGGGTCAGATAGCGCATTATGGCGGAACAAGAAACCAAACAGGCAAATTTTAATACGACAAATTTCTTCCTTTTTTTGTATAAATGGAGAAAACCATTACTCATTGTCAGTATTGCAGCGGCAATTATTTCAGCAGGAATTTCTTTTCTTATTACGCCAAAATACAAATCGACGGTTATCCTGTTCCCTACTTCTACCAATGCTATTTCAAAAGCCCTGTTAGCTGATAATTATGGCGGCAAGCTGGATATTCTTGAATTTGGCGAAGAAGCTCAAACAGAACAATTGCTGCAAATTTTAAGTTCCAATGAAATCCGTTCGCGTGTAATAAAAAAGTTCAACCTGATACAGCATTATGAGATTGAGCCAGACTCAAAATACAAGATGACCAGGTTGTTTGAAGAATACAACAACAATATCAATTGCCGCCGCACGGAATATATGGCTGTGGAGATAACAGTTATGGACAAAGAGCCTCAGATGGCTGCCGATATTGCCAATTACATCTCCGACCAGCTTGATTCAGTTAAAAACAATATGCAGAAAGAACGTGCTTTGAAAGCCTTTGCCATTGTTGAAACCGAATATAAAAAGCTGCAGAATGACATTAAAAAGATGGAAGATTCTCTGACTGTTTTGAGAAAGCTGGGGATAAACGACTACGAAACACAGGCTGAAGCATATAATACACAATTAGCCATCGCTCTATCAAAAAATAACAAAGAGGCCGTCAGGGCTATTGAAGGGCGGATTCAACTGCTGGGTGATTTTGGCAGTGCTTATGTTTCAATTCGTGACGAACTTGAACTTGAAAAAAAGCAACTCAGCGCTATTAAAGCCAAATATGAAGAAGCAAAAGTTGATGCCAATGAAGATCTTCCTTCAAAATTTGTTGTCGATAAAGCATATAAAGCCGAACGGAAATCATACCCTGTCAGGTGGTTGATTGTCTTGCTATCTACTATGTCGGTCTTCCTGCTATCAATTATGATTCTTATCATTTTTGAAAATTTTTCAAAAAAAAAATTTCTGCCGGTGAAGCAGGAGAATACTTCAAATATGACTTAACACTTGATATTGATAATGTAGAGATAAAACCATTTTTTACCGGGAAAAACAAAATTCATGAAACACTATTCAAACCTGAAGAAAGACAGTATCCGCTAATTGATTATATTGAAGAAAATATGAACAATTTTTATAAAAGCACATATATTATCAAGCTTCTATTAAAATGGAAATGGCACTTGCTGGTCATCTCAATAGCATCAATTGCCCTGTCAGCTGTATTCTCCGGCCCTGCATTTATAAAGCCCAGGTATAAATCATATGCTGTAATATATCCCTCTAATATTGCCCCTTATTCTTCCGAAACCAACACCGAGCAAATGCTTCAATTATTAAAGTCGGAAGATATTCTTATTAATGTTATTAAAAAATTTGATCTCTACAGGGATTATAAAGTTGATACAGGCAAACCTTTTTTCCAGACAAAAGCTATTAAGGAATTAGAGAACAATATTTCCATCAAACGTACAGAGTATGAATCCATACTTATAGAGGTATGGAACCATGATGCTCATAAAGCCTGCAATATCGTCAATGAAATCATCAACCTGATGAATGAAAAGGCCCGTTACCTGCAACGCAACAAAACTGCCGAGATCGTTAATTATTATTACGATCAGATAAACAGCAAGGAAAAAGAAATTGACAGCATTGAAAAACGTTTACAGGTACTCCGCAATGATTATAATATTTTGGATTACAACATTCAGGTTAAAGAATACAGTAAGGGTTATGTGAAAAATATTACCAACGGGCGCGGCAGCAAAAAAGATGACATAACATCTACGCTTGACAACCTGAAAACATACGGTGGCGAGTATCGCCAGCTTGATGCAAGTATGTGGGGATTATTAGAAACCAAAATAGCGCTGAAAAAAGAATATGACAAATCTCTTGCTGATCTCAATAAGGAGCTTACTTACGCCAATGTTGTAACCAGCCCGGTGCCTGCCGACAAAAAATCCTATCCCATACGCTGGCTTATCGTCTGCATCTCCACGCTTTCGGTATTTTTACTATCCCTGCTGCTTTTTTCAGTCGTTGACGGAATGAAAAAATCAGAAAAAAATCTTCAATAGAATTTGACTTGACCGATAAAATAAAACTAATATGGGTTTATGTTATTAGTGCAATCTTCATTGCCCTGAACATTTATTTCATTTCAAAAGAGTTCTATTGGTTGTCACTGTTACCTATCGGGCTTATTATTGTTTTATTGTTTTTCTTCGCACTCGATAAAATATTATATATAGTTGTTTTTTTTACTCCATTAGCTATAAATATCCGGAACATCGACGACAGGCTTTCGTTGTCATTACCTACCGAACCCCTGCTGTTCGGAGTGTTGCTGCTTTTCATTATCAAGTTGCTTTTTGAGCGGAAATATGACATCAGGGTCTTAAAACATCCCATTACCATTGCAATACTATGTAATCTGGCATGGATGTTTATCACATCGCTCACCAGTGAAATGCCATTTATATCGATTAAATATCTCATCGCACGTTTATGGTTTGTTGTACCTTTTTATTTCGTTGCCATTTTTCTATTTAAAAATATTAAATCCATAAAAAATATCAGCTGGTTATATGTCATAGCGTTGTCAGTGACAATCATATATTCAACTTATAATTTGTTCCTGTGGAATTTTGATGAGCAGGCCGCTCACTGGGTAATGTCACCTTTTTTTAATGATCACACTGCCTATGGTGCCGTATTGTCATTTTTTATCCCGGTTTTTGCAGGTTTCATTTTTGACAAGGAATATAACCGGAGTACAAAACTGTCTGCATCCATATTTTTATTGATACTGTTGGTGGGATTGTACTGTTCATATTGCAGGGCGGCATGGATCAGCTTGTTAATTGCAGTGGCAGTAGCATTAATCATGATTTTTAAAATAAAATTTCGCTGGGTTTTTCTTGTTACCACGATATTGGCGGCAGCATTTATATTTTTCCAGAATGACATTCTACTGAAATTAGAGAAAAACAAACAGGAATCTTCTGCAAATTTTGTCGAACATGTACAATCAATCTCGAATATTTCATCTGATGCTTCAAATCTCGAACGTATAAACCGATGGCAGTCTGCCCTGAAAATGTTCAAAGAAAGGCCGGTTTTCGGTTGGGGTCCGGGAACATATCAATTTTTGTACGCCCCGTTTCAACGGACAAGGGATAAAACGATTATCAGCACCAATGCCGGCAACAAAGGCACCGCTCATAGTGAATATATAGGGCCACTTTCCGAATCAGGCGTTTTAGGCATGATTACCTTCCTGGCAATAGTAATTACGATCAGCTATACAGCTGTCAGATTATATAATCGCTCAAAAAATACACAGGTAAAACTGCTCACCATGGTGTATTTTCTGGGTCTGGTAACTTATTTTATTCACGGTATTCTGAATAATTTTCTTGACAGCGATAAATCATCCGTTCCTTTTTGGGCTTTTGCCGCGGCTATTGTTGCCCTTGACATTTATCATAATAAAAAAGACGATGAACTTCCTACCGGAAACCAACTATAAACCGGAAAGATAATCTTTTACATCTTGTATCAACCAAAGCGGCGTTGATGTGGCACCGCATATACCTACTTTCTGATTATCATCAAACCAGGAAATCTTTATTTCATTTACTGCGCTTATAAAATGAGCTCCCGAATTTTCCTGGGCACAAATTTCATAAAGCTGCTTACCATTGGATGAATTTGAACCGGCAACAAATACAATAGTATCGAAACGCCTGCAAAACTCCCTCAAATCCTGCTCCCTGTTTGAAACCTGCCGGCAAATGGAATCCTCAACTTTTACTTTTATACCTGCCTCTGTTAACCGGTCAATAATATTATAAAACTGTTTCAGGCTTTTGGTTGTCTGGCTGTATAATGTTATTTCTCCGGGAATTTTCTTTAAATCCAGGTCTTCATATTTATCAAAAACAATGGCAGAATTATTAATTTTTCCATTTAATCCGATTATTTCAGGATGATTGGGAAGTCCAAAAATGTATATTACCTCATTTTTAAGGTATGAACGGTAAATTTTTTCCTGGAGCTTCAATATAATCGGACAGGAAGCATCGATGATTTTAAGGTTGTTCTCTGCAGCGATGGCGTAACTTTCAGGTGGTTCGCCATGAGCCCTGAACAATACCGTTTTATCTTTAATAATCCGGAAGGTTTCATAGTTTATGATCTTCATGCCCTTGGCCACTAAGCGCTGTATTTCCTGGTCGTTGTGAACTATTTCGCCCAGGCAGTATAGCTCATCGCCATGGTCTAAAACTTCCTCTGCCTTTTTAATCGCATTCTTGACCCCAAAGCAAAAACCTGAATTCGGTTCAATTTCGACCTGAAGCTTTAACATCTTTTATTTTATTGTCCAACATAAACGTAAAAGTAAAAAAAAAATGTCATCAGGCGATATTTCTGCATTATTGTCATATTTTGTAACTTGGTACAAAAATTGAAAAACTGCCTTCGCTAAAAAATTATGGATTATAAAGATTATTATAAGGTATTAGGTGTCAGCAAAACTGCCACGCAGGATGAGATAAAAAAAGCTTACCGCAAGCTTGCCATTAAATACCACCCTGATAAAAACAAAGGCAATAAACAGGCTGAGGAAAAATTCAAGGAAGTCGCCGAAGCTAACGACGTGCTTAGTGATCCGGAAAAGCGCCGGAAATATGATGAGCTCGGAAATAACTGGAACCGGTATCAAAACTATTCGCAACCCGGTTCAGGCGGATATCAGCAGGCATATTACAACAGGGGCGGCAGCGGACAGGGATTTTCAGGTGACCTGGGCGACCTGTTCGGAAGTGGTGGCGGTTTTTCTGATTTTTTCAACATGTTTTTCGGAGGCAGCAGCGAAGCACGCTATACCCGGCAACAGGAGAAAGGTGCAAACCTTCAGACCCATCTTGAATTAAGCCTCGAAGAAGCATTTTTTGGCACCAGCAAAATTATTGACCTTGGTGATGAAAAGATCAGGTTGAATATAAAACCCGGCATTCATGACGGACAAAAGCTTAAAGTCAGGGGCCGTGGCAAAAAAAGTTCACGTGCATCAGCACCGGGCGACTTGTATGTTATTATTTCCCTGTTGCCGCACCCGGTATTTACGCGTAAAGATAACGACCTGTATTGTAAGCAGGGAATAAATATCAGCACAGCCGTTTTGGGCGGAAAAATATCAATACCTACCCTTTCGGGCCATGTAAACATGAATATTCCTGCCGAAACGGATAACGGAAAAACATTCCGGCTGAAGGGCATGGGCATGACTGATTATGATTACCCTTCGGTTAAAGGTGATTTATATGTATCGGTATTTATTAATGTTCCGAAAAACATTTCACAGGCCGAAAAGGATTTATATAAAAAATTAGCCGAAATAAGAAAATAGTCGGTTAATAATTTCAGGCAATAACATTGTTATTCCTTTGGAATTGGCTAAAATTCAAATATTCCTGTATAAAATGATGCTCATTTTTATTAGTTATACCAGTTCAGAAATTATATTGGCAACTTTTGCAGGATTACTCAACAAATTCTTATGACATATATGATATAACAGAATCATGAATTAATTACTTCATACAATACATCTAACTTTTCAATTATTTCTGGATGAACTTCTTCCCGTGTTAATAGTGGGATCATTTCATGGAAGTTTCCCTTCCGCATATTTACAGGTTGTTCTGTTCTTTTATAAAACTCACTAAATATTCTTTCCGCCCATTCGCTCATTTTTTCGTTGCGCCAGAAATCATCTTCCTTATTGTCGAGATATAATTTTGGAAAAACATCTTCAATTACTTCTTTCATTATGCTCTCATATGATTGTGTGAAAAGGTCTGAGCACAAGCTTTTAGCCCATCTGATAAAGATCTCCGGGGTACAGAAATAATTTTCAAGTTCTCTCCGCGACCACTGGATCACTTTAAGTGGCGAATCAGGATTGATATTTACGTCAAGCCGGTCAAATAAAGCCACCCCTTTAAGGCCGGGAATTACTAATCTAAGGGATTTAAACCTTTTGTAGGCTTCGCCCGGAATATTTCCCTCAACCGGATCAATAAAAGCATCCTGTAATAGCTTTTTACACGGATGATTAAGTAAATTGGCAAAAGCAGTCAAATTCCTTTCATCTGTAGTCCCTTCGAAGTATATGCAGTGGCCTTTAAGCTTTGCCAGATAATATTTATGCCAACCAATATCCGTCAGTGATCTTTTAGCCTCTTTCAACATATGTGGATTATTAAGCTCTATAGCCTGTTGTTCAATAATTGCGATAATCTGGTCTGAACTGGCGGCTTCATCCAGAACAATTTCCGAATGTGACGCAATAATAATCTGCGAACCTAATTTTCGGGTAACATCAGAAATTAATTTATATATCTCTTTTTGACGAAGTACTTCCAAATGAGCATCCGGCTCGTCCATTAAAATTACTTTGCCTGCATTGGAATATAGAAAACAAAGCAATAGGAGTGTTTGCTGAAAACCACGGCCAGCGGAAGACAGGTCATATTCTATTCCTTTTTCGTCATACGTCATATCAAGCAGACCATTATCAGGATTATATACGGGTTCATTTATTCTGATGCCAAATCTTAAAAATAGGATTTCATTAATCTCATGCCATCTTTTCCTTATCACACTCTCTTCTACAGCATCAATAACCCTTTCAGGATGTAATAACTGATAGCAAATGTTTCTGATGATATCTGCTGTTTTCCCTTCACCAATTTTTCTGTCAATAGAACCTGGGGTCAGGCGGTCTTCGGATGAAGCCAAACCTGACATCGGTTGTAAATATGCAACCTTAAATTCAAAAGCGGTTCTATCAATAGAATACCTCTCGTTTCCCTGCTCATCTTTTCGAAGAGCCCTGCAATAAAATGATTCATCATTGGCATAATCAAATTCCAATCCTGCCTCCCATTGCTTTCCCCCAATAAAACCTTTCGCTAAAATTTCGATATTAATATTCTTTGTTTTTTGACTGCCATTACTCTTTTCTACTGACCTTACATTTTTGTTATTCCATAAGAGCTTTGCATTTGGAACAGGAATGGAGATAAGATCCTTTCTGTTTATTGATACTCCTGTCCTGATGGTCCCTGTTTTTTTTTCAGCCTGAATTTTCTTTAATCCGGTTTCAAATAATGTTATTGCTTGTAAAAGGGAGGTTTTCCCTGAGTTATTTGGCCCGATTAAAACCAAAGGCGAATTGAGCGAGAACTCAATTTCACCAATTTTTTTAAAATTCCTAATTTTTATTTTATCAATAATCATGATTAAATATTTTTGGATCCTTCAATAATCTGATTTTAGTCCCATAATTAATACCTGACTGGTAGTTTAGGGACATGATTTATGAAAAATATCGTATCCGCCAACAACAAAGGTAGCAAATTATTTCAATGGTATATTTTTCTCCACTGTATGTAGTTTGAAATTATTGCCAACATTTACACTGGTTCATTTCATGCAGTGGTTTTTTATTATTTTTGCAATTAAAATAACATTCATATGAAATTAGCAATCATAGGCGGCTCAGGGCTGGAAAAACTGGAAATATTTAAAAATCCAACAGCTCATGATATTGAAACTCCTTACGGAAAACCCAGTTCATCGCTGGTTGAGGGAACTATAGCAGATGCCGCCATCGTGTTTTTATCGCGGCATGGTAAAGAACATACGCTGCCACCCACACATGTAAATAACCGCGCTAATATTCACGCATTAAAGATAATGGGCTGTACACACATCATTGCCACAACAGCCTGCGGGAGCCTGCGTGAAGAAATCAAACGCGGCGATATGGTTATCCTGGACCAGTTTATTGATTTTACACGATTCCGTAAAAATACGTTTTTTGATAGCTTTGAACCTCATCAGCCTTTACATACCGCCATGGCCGAACCTTTTTCTGAAGACATCCGCCAGGTCATTATTAAAGAAGCAACAGATCTAAAGCTGAATGTTCATGGCAAAGGAACCGTGATCACCATAGAGGGCCCGCGCTTTTCTACCCGTGCCGAATCCAATATGTTCAGGCTGTTTGGTGCCGATGTTATTAATATGAGCACAGCACCGGAATGTATACTTGCTAATGAAGCCGGAATACCTTATGCAGCCATTGCGCTCAGCACCGACTATGATTGCTGGAAAACCGATGAAGAACCGGTCTCGTGGGAAGCCGTTTTGCAGGTGTTTCAGAAAAACACGGAAAATGTTACCCGGCTGTTGCTGAACGTTATTGAAAAAATGAAATAAAACAAATAACCCGATCAGTAGGCCTGCAAATATTCACTGCCTCATTGTATAAAATAACAATAATCAGATTATTTATAAAATATTGGTATATTTGAAATATAATTAAATTAATTTATCGTAACTTTATCACAACAAAAATTTTTACGTATGAAAAAATTAATCACCCTGACAATTCTGATTGTCATTTGTGCCGGTTTCTCAATCAGAGTAAATGCACAGCGTAACTGCGGAAGCTGGGACTACCTGCAACAACAATTAACCAATGATCCGACATTAGAGTTGCGCATGGCGAATTACGAACAGTCATTGCAGAAATGGATTGAAAATAACCAGACCTATATCAACAATGTTAAAACAACGATTACTATCCCGGTGGTAGTTCATGTCGTTTATAATACCACAGCACAAAATATCAGTGATACCCGGGTACAGGAACAGATTGCCGTATTAAACAGGGATTTTGCCGGATTGAACACACATTCAATGCAGGCATTTTCCACTTCATTAAAAGTAAACACGGGTATACAATTCTGCCTTGCACAAAGAACCCCTTCAGGTGCAGCTACAACAGGCATTGAAAGAAGAGCCACCACCGTTACTTCATTTTCTTCCAACGACTATGTAAAGTCATACTCAAGAGGTGGTTTAAACGCATGGGATCCGACAAAATACCTGAACATCTGGGTTTGTAACCTTGGCGGCGGATTGTGCGGCTATTCACAGTTTCCAACCAGCGGTATTAACGGCACCTTTGGCTCGGTAATCAATTACCTTTATTTTGGAGTCACCGGAGCTGTTTCGCCCTATAACCTTGGTGGTACTACAACTCATGAGTTAGGACATTGTTTTAACCTGTATCACATATGGGGTGATGACGGCGGATCTTGTCTCGGAAGTGACTTCTGCACCGATGTTCCCAACCAGGCAAACTACACCTATGGCGTTCATACCGGCGTATTAACTGATGGTTGTACAAACACTTCTCCCGGTATCATGTACATGAATTTTATGGATTACAGCGATGATATCTCATATGCTAATTTTACACCGAATCAGAATGCACGTATAGCAGCTTTGTTTGTACCGGGCGGCTTATTGTATTCATTATCCGTTTCTGACGGTTGTACTCCTCCCAGCACAGGATCATGCGGAACACCGACAGGACTGGCGGCTTCTTCCATTACAACCACATCAGCAACGTTGTCGTGGGCTGCTGTGAGCAGTGCCATAAGTTATAATGTACAGTACCGTCAATCGGGCACAACAAATTTTAATACTTCATCAACGTCCGGCACCTCAATGCCACTTTCGGGGCTTACACCCAGTACTTCCTATGAATTTCAGGTTCAGGCAGTGTGTTCCGTTGCCGGTACTTATTCCGGTTTAACAAACTTTACCACGCTCTCAGCATCAGGATGTACAGATAAATACGAATCCAATAACATCCCAAAAAATGCCAAAGCTATCACTGTTAACACTAATATCAATGCATTAATCGGAACATCATCTGATGTTGATTACTTCAAATTCTCAAATACAAATACACTAAAGAACATAAAAATCACCTTAACCAATTTACCGGCTGATTATAATGTGAGCTTGTATAAATCGAATGGCACCACACTCGTTGCGACATCGCAAAACACCGGCACTACCAGTGAAAGTATTGTGTATAACAACGCCAAAGCCGGAACCTATGTTATAAAGGTTTATGGATATAATGGTGCATACTCTGCTACGAATTGCTATACCCTCAATGCAAGCATCAGCAACAGCACTTTTAAAGAAATCCAGGATATTTCGGAAACAGAAGTCACAGATGGTATCCAATTATTCCCGAACCCTGCCAATTATGAACTTAATGTTACTTTTAATTCAGATAATAATGAAACAGCTGTGATAAATATATACGATCTCACAGGCCGTATGGTATTTACAAAGAACTTTCAATCTGCGCAAGGCAGGAATACGTATACACTGAATACCTCTGATCTATCAAGAGGTGTTTACATACTCACACTGGAAAATGGCGGAAAAATGCTGAACCAAAAACTTGTTATTGAAAAATAAACATTACGACGACTTTGAAAAACCACCTTCGCTTTGGGGGTGGTTTTTTTTTAAGGTAAAGGCAGGCCTGGGTTACATTTTTATAGAAAACGATTTCATAAAACAGGCAGGCGTCACAATTGCATGTTGACATACCTAAATCGAGTTCAAAGGTCTCCGGATTGATGCAGAGCCTTTCCGGATTGAATCCCGATATGCCACAATTGCATGTGAATGTGCCACAATTTCATGTTGACACACCCAAATTGAGTTCAACACCTTCTAAAGTTGTTTTAACACTTTCAGGAACCGATACCCGCTATGCCATGATTGCAGGTGAACATGCCATTATTACAGCCGGATACGCCCGGAACGCTCTCACAATCATCTCGAACGTTTCCACGATCATCTAAATTGATTCCAACATCGTCCCGGACGCTTTCAACGTCATCTGAATTGCCTTCAACATCGTCATGAACGTCTTCAAAAGATCCCGGATTGCTTTCGGTATCTTCAGGGATGCCTTCAAGGGTATTTAGAATGCTTTGAATACTTTCCGGAGTGATGTTAATGGTATCAATAATGCCTTTTGATGTGCCTGATATGACCCCCGTTCGGCGAAGGTTCCACCTTCGTCGAATATATGAGGGAGTGTTCAATAAACTGTGCTTTTTGAAATTTTCTTTTGAAGAGAAAGAAGCGAAGTGCTTCTTCCCCTTCTCCAGATATTTTGTTTTTTCCAATGCAAACATACATTTTTTATTGTTGATTAATTCGTTCTTCAAATAGTATTTGCATTTGAGCAAATATTTGTTTCCACCCTAACATTTGCGTTTTCCAACTACCGTTGATATTATGATGCACTAAATAAAGTAATTTCAGCAATGCCATATCAGAGCTAAACACCCGTTTAGACTTGGTTACTTTTCTCAACTGGCTATGAAACGACTCTATAATGTTGGTGGTATAAATTACTTTTCTTATTTCTTGCGGGTATTTAAAGTAATTACTAAGCCGCTCCCAGTTGGTTTGCCAGCTCTTTACCATAGATGGATATTTTGTTTTCCATTCTATCTCCAATTCATCTAAAGCTATTTCTGCTTGCTCTTTGGTGCTTGCCGTGTATACTTTTTTCAAGCAAGTCATTACCGGCTTCATATCTTTAGTAACAACATATTTGGTGCTGTTGCGGATTTGATGCACCACACAAAGCTGTACTTCCGTTTGAGGGAAGACGCTCTCAATGGCTTCGGCAAAACCTTTCAAGTTGTCAATGCTGGCAATCAGGATGTCTTTTACGCCTCTATTTTGCAAATCACTTAATACCTGCAACCAAAATTTTGCACCTTCGGTCTCATTGATATACAAGCCCAATAAATCCTTTGTACCATCCCTGCCAACGCCAAGCAAACAATAAACGGCTTTGGTTTTAATGCTGTTGTCTTCTTTTACTTTATAATGAATGGCATCCATCCACACAAATGGGTATACGCTTTCTAATGGGCGACTTTGCCAGGCTTTTATATCTTCAATGATACTGTCGGTGATGGCTGTTAAGGTGGATGGTGCTACCGTTAATCCGTACAATTCATCAAGGTGTTTGGCAATATCGTTATAGCTCATTCCAAAGCTATACAGCGATATTACTTTGTGATCTAATGCTTCGCCTAATACCGTTTTTCGCTTGGGTAAAATCTGCGGCTCAAACGTGCTGTTCCGATCCCGGGGCGTTTCTATAACTACTTTCCCAAATGATGTTTTTACCCCTTTACTCATCTTGCCATTTCTTCGGTTGGCTGTTACATCACCATCCAAATGAGCTTGCAGTTCGCCTTGCATCCCCGCTTCCAGTATGCGCTTGAGAAGCGGGGCTAAAACACCATCTTTGCCTTCTAATTTTTTGCCTGAACGCAAACCTTCTATCGCTTCCCGTTCAAACATCTCGTAATTGAATTTTTCTTCTTCCATATTGTGTCAAATTTATTATTTCTTTTTTATTTGACACAGTTTAATGAACAGCAGCTACAAATATGTCGGTACTCTGTACCTCATATCTATTCTATTCTCATTCTGTTTGTAAAATACAATAGGGGCAGCGCCCCGTTATATTTGTAGCAATCAATTATTCAATAAAAATAAGGTGCATCGCACCGGAATATCAAATGTCATTTGTAAGGTATACACCTCCAAGTTCGGCGAAGGTTCCACCTTCGTCGAATATATGAATATAGGCTGTGCCTGCAGAATAAAGTAATAAAAGTTTTTTGTAGAAAACAGTTTCATAATACCGGCATTAGCCGGTAAGGATATATCCGACTTAGGCAGGAGCCTAAGCCGAACAGGGATAAGGGGAAAAGAAATCTTAGTAAGTAAAGAACGAATTAAGGAATTTGGCTTGACACTGCAGATGATTAAGTAGCAGAGGCGCGGTTTAAAGTCGCTCTCCCACGGTCAAAAAAAACTCCCGGAACTTTATGCCCGGGAGTTTTGAAAAGTGTTCTTTAAAAACAAATTGTGAACAACCATAAATGCATCATTGCGCAGGCTGGTTTTCGTTTGGCGGCGGACCGGCATTTTTTGTTTTGCCGTGGCGCGAAACAATGTTCCTTGAGTTTTTGTAAACATTTTTGAAGTCGGCATTTTCATCCGGCAGGATAAAAACCAGATTGTCAATCTCGTTGCTGAGCAAATCAGCTGCCTGTGAAACGAGAGCGCCGATCTTTTCATTGTTGGCCTTCCGCACATCGATGGCTTCGCGGGGCTCGGGCGCTTTTGCCGAAAAGTCGTTAAAAGCGGCAAGAAACTGTGTCAGCATGGTGTTGTCAACGCCGTAATTTGCAATGTCGCTTGCAAATTCAACGCCTTTGTCGTAGATCTTTTTCGAAATAAAAAGCAGGTTCTTATTGCTCATTGACCTGAAGGCCGACTGCGAATAATGAACTTCCTGCTGCAGTGTAACATTGCCGGCCAGGTGGGCATAAGCCATGAGCGCCCTGGAAACCACAAGAGCTGATTTTACCAGTTGTTCCCTTACCTGGTTTTTGCCGGCGGTAACTCCTTTGACTACCGT
>Ga0116171_10002543_pt1 | contig 17262 bp, 20 predicted proteins | sample AD_JPNHW2_MetaG_FD_89798 | JGI IMG/M metagenome (GOLD analysis project Ga0116171, IMG submission 89798) | Active sludge microbial communities of municipal wastewater-treating anaerobic digesters from Japan - AD_JPNHW2_MetaG | ecosystem: Engineered > Bioreactor > Anaerobic > Digestate | place... | reverse complement strand
GGGCTCAAACCCGCGACCCTCAGCTTGGAAGGCTAATGCTCTATCGACTGAGCTACTTCCGCAAGTTAAATTTGAAAATTGGCTGATTTGAAGATTTGAAAATGTATCTTCAAATTTTCAAATTTCTAAATTTTCAAATCTGTTGTGGGCAGTGATGGATTCGAACCACCGAAGTCGAAAGACAGCTGAGTTACAGTCAGCCCCATTTGGCCACTCTGGTAACTGCCCATTGTTCAAAATCATTTGTTCATATCACACATTAAAAAGCGCTCTTTTAATGTCCTTTTTGATATGCTGTTTGCTTTTTGAGCCTCTTGTCGGATTCGAACCAACGACCCCGAGATTACAAATCACGTGCTCTGGCCAGCTGAGCTAAAGAGGCAAAATCCATTATAATAGCTTTTGAGGGCTAAAAAGCCGTTCAAATATCGCTATTCAAACGGCTTGCAAAAATACAAAATTATTTTGATATACAAAATATATTTACCAAAATTTTATTTTTTAGAAACTTTTTCCTTGTATTTTATCACTTGTTTTTCGATTGCTTCTAAAGCCAAATCTACGGCTTCTTCAAATGAATCGCAGGTTTTGGATGCAAAAAATTCTACATTGGGAGCCGTAACTTTTATTTCAGCCTGTTTGTTGGTTACGGTCTCCGGCTTTACAACTTTCAGGTAGATATCAACAATTCTGATTTCATCAAAGAATTTTTCTACTTTTTTTGTCTTTTTAATGATGTATTCTTCCAATTTTTCTGTGGCATCAAAATTGATGGATTGAATCATGACCTTCATAAGTTACCTCCTTTTTTATTCGCCCTTGGATGGGCTTGTTTATAAATTTTATTTAACTCGCTGAATGTAACGTGGGTATATACCTGAGTTGCAGCAAGACTGCTATGCCCGAGTAAATCTTTAACCGCATTAATATCGGCTCCATTGTTTAGTAATGAAGTAGCAAAGGTGTGACGCAGTACATGCGGACTTTGCTTGTGAAGGGTACTTACCTTACTCATTTCTCTGTGTACAATATTATACACAGCCTTTGTATACATCGACTTGCCAGAGATAAGCACAAAAAGCGAATTGTCAAACCGTTTAAGTTCTTTATTTCTCAAAACTTTGTATTCTGATATTTTTTCACTTAATTCATTGCTCATCGGAACTATCCTCTGCTTATTTCTTTTACCCAAAACCTTAAGTTGCTTTGATTCTACCTCAAAATCCTGATCGACTAGTGAAACAAGTTCGGAGACGCGTAATCCGCATTCATACAATAATCGGATAATCAAATGATCGCGAACCTGTTCATAACTATGCAACACCTTAGTTTCAGCCATAACCAGCTCCATCTCATTTTGTTTATAGAACGCAGGAAGTGTCTTTTTTGTTTTTGGTAAAACAATTTTTAAAGTGGGATTTTGCTCTGCCAGTCCATGCAATTGCAAAAACTTCCAGAAGGATTTGAGGGTAGATATTTTACGTGAAATTGATCTTGCAGTATTTTTACCATCGAGCAGTTTAAGCACCCATTGACGTATAATATCAGCTTGAATTTCTTTGGGATTAAAATCATCAGGAGCAATTTGTAGAAAATCACAGAACTGAATGAGGTCGGTATGATATGACAAAACAGTATGAGATGAATAATTCTTCTCATACTGTAAATATTGAATAAAATCATTGATCATACCTGACAAATTCGTTGTAAAAATTCAACAACGAAGTTATATAATTATTGTCAGAATGCCAAGTTTTCAGTAAAAATATTTTTACTTATTCTTCTGTTCTTTGAATTTGTTGTACGTAAACGGCGTGCATTTTCCTTTCACGCTTTACGACTGAAGGTTTATCGAAGCATTGACGACGACGCAATTCCTTTACCACACCGGTTTTTTCAAATTTACGTTTGAATTTTTTCAGAGCTTTTTCAATGTTTTCGCCTTCTTTTACAGGTACTACAATCATAATAATTTCTTATTTAATATGTTATATTTGTTATTTCGAAATAGGACTGCAAAGATAGAGAATCATTTTTAAATAGCAAAAAGAAAAATAGTTTTTTATTACTTAGTTTTTCTTCGATTTTTTCAAAAAACTATCTTTGAAGGATCAACATTTTTAATTTTTGCTGGCAAAAACAAATATTCGGGTATTTTCAGGCTCTGAGTAATATTTAATATTGTGTCCAACTGAATTTTATTCTGAATCTTCTGAATATGATAGTTGATAAACAGATTGGGGTTTTTGTTTTTCAAAAACAAGGGTTCGTTTTCATCTATCACGGCATTTGTAGCATCAATCAGTAAGCCTGCAACACCATCTTCCTCAATAATTTCATATCCTAAAGACTTCTGTTTTATCTTATTTTCTACCCATTCGAACATCAAACTGGGTTCGTACACATTATAGCTTATAAAATCAATGTCTGGAGTTCCGTTACTCTCATACCAGCTATTGGTCTTCATTATTTCCTTTACTTGTACCTTCTTGCCGTTATTCAGGTGCCCCCCAACCAACTTCATCGGTATTTTTACATTCACAATCCATTTTTCTGGGTCAACCGGTTTGATACCTGCAAGCTCCATCATTGCAATTCCAAACGAGGAACACCCGGCACCTTCATCCTGATATCGCGGCCAAAATGCTCCACCATAATAATTACAAGGTGCCAATGAATTATCTCTTATCATGGCGTACAGTTTGACAAACTTAATCAATCTGTCGGCTGCTTTTTCATTGATTTTGTAACGGATAAATGTAAGTTGTTCTCTTTCAGCGTATATTTTTAGTTTGCGGCTGAGTTCTTCCGAAGGTTCCATACGACCTTGAATAGCCAAACCAAGCATGCCAAGTCCTACTTTCTGCTTAAAAACAAGACTGAACTTCTCTTTCATGCCACATGAAGTTTGAGCGGTTAGTAATGGTTTGTCCAGCAGAGGCGTCTCCAACTTCACAGCAACGTGACCTAACAGATAATTATCTGATTTTGTGATGGTTTTCAAAAAGCAACTAACTGTACTTTTATATAACTCACGCGGACTGACCCAGTCGAGCGGTTTCAGGGTGGGCATAATGTATATAGTGAGTTCATGACCCTGATTACCCCCGGAGTACGCAGATAAAGGGCTGAAAAAAGCGAACAATAACAAATGCAAACAAACAAACAATGTTTTTCTAATGTTATATTTCATAATATAATGGAAACAATAACCTATCGAAACTAATATTTTTTTGTAAAGATATGAAATCAAATGTGAATTCCAAATGATTTAGCTTTCAAATTAAGTTTTCACTATAATCAAAGATATTTCATGAGTTTCTCTTTCAATTCCAGCATACCTTCACCGGCACCCTTGTTAATAACGTAAACTTGCCTGCTTTTTGTACTCACTTCATTCGGATCAATCAAATAGACAGGCACTTTAGCAGGAACATAGTGCAGCAGACTTGCAGCCGGATAAACTTGCAGGGACGTGCCGATAATCAGAAAAATATCCGCCTTTTCAACAATATCAATTGCAGTATTCATTTCCGGAACAGCTTCACCAAACCACACGATATGAGGACGCAGCTGATATCCTTTGGGACAGGTATCGCCTAACCTCGTTTCATAATTTTCAGATGAAAGATCATAAACCTCTGCACCCGGTCCGCATGATCGCACCTTCATCAATTCACCGTGCAGATGTAAAACGTGAGTGCTGCCGGCTTGCTCATGAAGATTATCAACATTTTGAGTGATGATTTTTACGTCAAAATCTTTTTCGAGTTCAGCCAACACCATATGTCCAATATTTGGTTTTACACCCAATAATTCTTTGCGACGGATATTGTAGAAATCCAGAACTTTCTGTTTGTCGCGATACCAGGCGTCTATAGTTGCCACATCCTCCACCCGGTGCTGCCCCCACATACCACCGGCTCCACGGAATGTACTGAGTCCACTTTCAACACTCATTCCGGCTCCGGTCAAAACGACCAATTTCTTTTTATTCTGCATGACTTTATTTATTTCACCGGAAATGAATGATTAAATAATCTTTGTTCAGCCAACTGTTCATATTTAGTTCCTTTACGCCCATAATTAGCATAAGGATAAATACTAATGCCACCGCGAGGAGTAAAAATCCCTGTAATTTCTATATATTTTGGCGACATAAGTTCGATAAGATCATTCATAATGATATTTACACAATCTTCATGAAAAGCACCATGATTCCTAAAACTAAACAAATACAACTTAAGGCTTTTACTTTCGACCATTTTAATATCCGGTATATAATTAATACGGATTGTTGCAAAATCGGGTTGTCCTGTAATGGGACACAAACTCGTAAATTCCGGACATTCAAAAGTTACCCAATAATCGTTATTCGGGTGTTTATTGTCAAACGCTTCTAATACTTCAGGAGCATATTCATTTTTATATTCGGTTTTTTTTCCCAATAAAGTTAGTTTTTCGTTGTTCATCATTGTATATTTTATTAGAAGTTCATACTAAATTTTATTCCGTAAAATTACAAATCTTTCAGTACTTTTTTAAAAAAACACAACTGACTTCTTTATTTTTTATATTTTTGTACTAATTCAAACGTAAACAGCATATCAGATGAAAAAAGCATTTATTCTACATCTCTTCATTTTCTCCTTTCTGACTATGCAGGCCCAGGATTTCACCAATGAACGATTTCCGCTGACCACCTCTGTGAAAACCATGGATATTGGAAACATGAATATTCTCGATCCATATTTATCGCCATATGAATACAGTGGATTTCAGATAGGGCTTTTCGAAGAAAATCGACGTTTAATGCCGTCTATCGATACTCTGATTTCGTACACCAGCAGAAAATCGCTCTCATTCGGATCGGGTAATCATCCCAGCAAAAACAATTCGATGCTGATGTTCAACGGCAATTATAATTTTGGATTAAACTACCATATACGTCCACATAAAAATTTTCTGGTATTAGTTGGTGGTTCGTGGGACATTGATCTTGGTGGAAAATACATCAGCCGCAATGTCAATAATCCTTTTTCGCTCGATCTTTACACAAATCTGAATGCAACAGCTGAACTGTTTTACAGATTCAAGTTAAAAAATCAGAGCCTGCAACTGCATTATGGATTTCAAACACCGGTGGCAGGATCTATGTTTGTGCCTATGCAGGGAGCTTCGTATTACGAACTTTTTACGCTGAGCAATATGAGCAACGCTATTCATTTTAGCAGCTTACACAACAAAAGAGGCATATTGCAAAATTTCCAACTCGATTTACCGTTGAAGATTGCAACGATCCGACTGGGAATTCAACATGAATTGATGCAATATTCGGCAAATGAAATGATATTTCATAAAAAAAGTCTAACATTCTCTGTTGGTTATCGGGTTGACATGTATACATTTACTGGAAGGAAGAATAAAGTGCCTTCAAATTTCATCAGCGCATATGAATAAACATAAAGTGTAACAACGAATTTACTTATGAAACAAATATACGTTATCATATCGCTATTTTTGATGGTGGAACTTCAGGCATGTATGGATGAACCTGATCTTCGGTCGGACACTCCACGTGGAAATTTCAACGCGCTCTGGGAGATCATTGATACACGATATTGTTACCTGAGCTATAAGCAAATAAATTGGGATTCAGTTTACACGGAATATTCACACAAAATCGATACTGTTTCAAGTAATTTCTCTCTCTTTGATGTGATGGGCAAAATGCTGGCAACACTGAAGGATGGACATGTCAATCTCTACTCCAGTTTCGACAGAAGCAGATACTGGAACTGGTACACGGATTATCCGTCAAATTTCAATTCTGGTGTTTTGTTCAAACCTCATTATTTAGGTGCTGATTACCGGATAGCCGGAAGTTTACGCTATAAAAAAATAGCAAACGGAAAAGTTGGTTACATTTACTACGGAAGTTTTTCGGACAGCTTTTCGAATGAGAATATAAACCAGATCTTCAATAGCTTCTCATCATGTCTGGGAATAATCGTTGATGTACGAAACAATGGAGGCGGAATGCTAAGCTATGCTGAACAGCTTGCCTCTTACTTTTTCGATAAAAAAACACTCACAGGCTATCTTAGTCACAAAACGGGGACAGGTCACTCGGACTTTTCAACTCCAACTCCGCTTTATATTGAGCCCAACGACAAGGTCAAATGGAATAAAAAAGTAATGATATTGACAAACCGAATGTCGTACAGCGCCACCAATGGTTTTGTCAACATTATGAAATATGCTCCCAACTCCACTATCATCGGCGACCAGACAGGAGGTGGAGGCGGACTTCCATTTTCGAGTGAGCTGCCCAACGGATGGATGGTCCGATTCTCAAGCAGCCCGATGTACGATGCCGATATGCAGAATATTGAATGGGGAATTAAACCTGATATTCAGGTAAATATGAATGCCGAAGCAGAGGCAAGAGGATATGACACCATCATCGAAAGAGCTATCGGTGAAATATTTAAGTAGATTTTATTAATTTTGCTTCGATTATTATCTGACTGCAAACATATGCGAAAACTAAAAATAACAGAACTCAACCGACTGACCTCAGAAGAATTCAAAAGCCAACAGAAAACGCCACTAATTGTAGTGCTGGATAACGTAAGAAGTCTTCACAATGTAGGCTCTGTTTTCAGAACTTCAGATGCATACCTTGTTGAAGCAGTGTATCTTTGTGGCATCACCTCTCCCCCTCCCCATGCTGAGATACATAAAACCGCTTTGGGAGCTGAAAACACAGTATTCTGGAAATACTATGAAGAAACTTTGGGCGCCATTAATGAGCTGAAAGAAAAGGGGTATGAAGTATTAGCCATAGAACAGGCTGAAGGAAGTATTATGCTCAATACACTGGAAATAAATCCTGCAAAAAAATATGCCGTTGTTTTGGGTAATGAGGTCAAAGGCGTACAGCAAGCAGCGATTGACTCCTGTGATGGTTGCATCGAAATACCTCAGTACGGTACAAAACACTCTCTTAATGTGAGTGTTACAGCAGGAATAATTATTTGGGAATTTGCTTTGAAATTAAAGAAATAATAAAGTTGTATCTATGTCATTTAGGAGAATTTATACATTAATCTTAGGGTTACAGTTGTGTCTTTTGAGTTACGGTCAATCCTATCAAAAGGAAATTTATAAAGCTTATGTTGATTATGAAGTCAACAGATGGCTGAAAGCAGCTAAATATGTTGAAAACTCGAATCAGAACCAGACAGAGAAAATGTTGAACCTGATACATTGCTATTATGGTTACACCTCAAGCCTTATGTCGCTTAAACAAAATGATGAAGCTGAAAAAATTATTGAAAAAGCTGAAATTTTGATAGATAAAATTCTGAAAACAGATCCCGACAATGCACTTGCGTTAAACTATAAGGGTGTTTTTCTTGGTTATGAAATTGGACTGAACAAGATGAAAGCTTTAAAGTACGGTACAAAAAGCACCAGCTATATTGACAATGCTCTGAAACTTGCTCCCAATAATGTACAAATATTGTTTGATAAAGGCAATGCTCTCTATTATCCGCCCAAGGTTTTTGGCGGCAACAAGAACGAAGCCCTGAAATACTTCCAGAAAGCCATCGGAATAATCGAGAAACAAAAAAAGACCAATGAAAACTGGGTATATCTTCAGTTACTTGCTCTGGAAGGACGATGCTACGAACTGAACGGCAACTACACAAAGGCGGAGCATAGTTATCAGAAAGCGTTGAAAGCAGAACCTGAATTTAAATTTGTAAAAAACACCCTTTATCCCCGGTTAAGAAAAATAATGAGCAATGCTTCAACCAATCAGAAGCAGGACGACTCTCCCGAAAACGAAATTTACAGATAGATAATAATGAAAAAAAACGACTGGAAAGACCGGCTGAATGTGGTATATTCCACCAATCCGGACTATAAATACGAATCGGAGGAGGCAAATAAATCTGAAATCGCCACACCAACTGCTCAAACGCTTCGTATCGAACTTGACAAGCGCAACGGCAAACCAGCTACGCTGATTACCGACTTCCAGGGGAGTGACAATGAGCTGAAGGAACTTGCCAAAACGCTGAAAAACAAGTGTGCCACCGGCGGTTCGCAACGCGACGGTGAGATACTCATTCAGGGAGACTTCAGAGTGAAGATAGCCGAAATACTGCAAAATATGGGTTATAAAATTAAAAAAATAAATTTCAAATAAAAGTTAAAAACACCGCAGGCATAGATTGAAAAAACTAAATAGTTTCAAAAAACACATATAACACATTGTCCAAAATGTCGGCCAATGTGTTTTTTTTGTAAAGTCAGTTTGAAAATGTGTCATTTTGTCATTATTTTATACACAGATATGCTATTTTAAAGAAGTAAAATATGTATATTTGCGTATTTCTCCATAATTTAATATCACATTTCCATGAACAACTTAATTAAACTTAATCCAAATCCCTTAGTTTCACACCTTGAGAAACTTCCGAAAGACTTTACAAAAGCCGACATTCTCAAATTTATTGAAGAGAAAAAAATAAAAATGATAAACTTTCGGTATGCGGGAGGTGACGGGCGACTCAAAGTACTGAATTTCGTTATTAATAATTATAACTATCTGGATCAAATTCTGACCGCTGGCGAACGCGTAGATGGATCAAGTCTTTTTTCATTTATTGAAGCAGCTTCGTCCGATTTATATGTAGTTCCCCGTTTTAGTACCGCTTATCTCGATCCTTTTTCTGAAATTCCAACACTTGGTTTTCTTTGTTCATACTTCAACAAGGATGGTATACCGCTTGAAAGTTCACCCGAATATATTCTGAAAAAAGCACATCAGATTTTTCTGCAACAAACTGACGGAATGGAGTTTTACGCGATGGGCGAACTGGAATATTATGTCATTGGCAAAGAAGAAGACGCATTTCCTGCCGTTGACCAGAAAGGATATCATGAGGCAGCGCCTTTCAGTAAGTTTGAAGATTTCAGATGCAAGACAATGATGTACATCGCACAGGTTGGAGGACAAATTAAATACGGTCATAATGAGGTCGGCAATTTTGTTCATGAAGGAAAAATTTATGAACAGAATGAAATTGAATTTCTTCCATCGCCTGTCACTGATGCCGCGGACCAGCTGCTTTTGGGTAAATGGATAATTAATAAACTGGCATACCAATATGGTCTTGATGTAACATTTGCGCCCAAGATTACGGTAGGGAAAGCCGGAAGCGGTATGCATATCCATACCTGCATTATGAAAAACGGTGAAAACCAATACGTTGATAAAGGTAAACTGACAGATACCGCGAAAAAAGCCATTGCAGGTTTTATGACTTGCGCCGGTTCGCTCACTGCTTTTGGTAACACCAATCCGACATCATATTTCCGGCTGGTTCCTCATCAGGAGGCTCCCACTACGGTATGCTGGGGCGATCGAAACCGTTCTGCACTTGTGCGTGTTCCGCTTGGCTGGAGTTCCGGAACAGATATGTGCGCCAATGCAAATCCCAACGAAAAAACAGAAATCAGTGATTTTTCTGTAAAACAGACCATCGAATTCCGCGCACCGGACGGATCGGCTAACCTTTATCTTCTATTAGCCGGTCTTGTAACTGCAGCAGGACATGGCTTTGAGTTAGAAAACGCGGTGGAATTTGCAGATAAGAAATATGTGGAAGTGGATATTCACAAATCGGGAAATGAAGCTAAGACCAATGGATTTGAACATTTACCGACTTCTTGTTTTGAGTCCGCTGAATTGTTGGATAAAAACAGGGAAACTTACATAAAACACGGTGTGTTCAGTGAAGCAGCCATTAACAATATAATAAATCAGCTAAAATCATTTAATGATAAGAAAATAAGAGAAGAAATTGCTGCGCAACCGGAGATGCTCCAGAACCTCGTGGATAAGTACTTTTATTGCTGACAATATATTCAAATCAACTGATTAAACACACAAAAAGCCGGTCAATTTTCATTGTCCGGCTTTTTGAAAATTATTTGTATATCAATTAGCCTTTAATAGCTGCAATTCCGGGCAATACAAGTCCTTCGATAGCTTCGAGAAGAGCACCACCACCTGTTGATACGTATGACATTTTATCGGCAATACCGAATTTATTTACACAAGCAACAGAATCACCTCCACCTACGAGTGAAAATGCACCGTTTTTGGTTGCTTCAACTATTGCTTCGCCAACAGCGCGTGATCCATGGGTAAAGTTTTCAAATTCAAATACACCGGTAGGTCCGTTCCAGAGTATTGTTTTTGAACTCTTGATAACATCTGCAAATATCTTTTCAGTTTCAGGACCGATATCCAGACCTTCCCAACCATCAGGAATTTCACCAACGGCTGTAAAACCGATATTTGCATCGTTGCTGAAAGCATCTGCAATTTTTGCATCGACAGCTAGAACCAGATTTACATTATTCTGTTTAGCTTTCTCAATCAATTCAAGCGCCAGTTCAAGTTTATCATCTTCACAAAGCGATATCCCGATTTTACCTCCCAATGCTTTGGTAAAGGTATATGTCATACCACCTGCGATAATCAGATTATCAACTTTGGTGAGCAGATTTTCAATAATTTCAATTTTTGTAGATACTTTCGAACCACCCATGATAGCTGTAAACGGACGTGCAGGATTATCCATCAACTTATCTACAGCTGTTACTTCCTTGTTCATCAGGAAACCAAACATTTTATTGTCGGCATCAAAGTAATCGGCTATCAGAGCGGTTGAAGCGTGTGCACGGTGAGCAGTACCGAATGCATCGTTTACATAACAGTCGGCATAAGAAGCCAGTTTTTTAGTAAATTCTTTTTGTGAAGCTTTTACTTCCTTTTTGGCTGCTGCTTTTTCGTCTTCGGTTGCAGTTTCGGGCAAGCGTGGTTTGCCTTCTTCTTCAGCATAGAAACGAAGATTTTCGAGCAACAGCGCTTCACCGTCTTTCAACTCAGCAACCATTTTTTCAGTTTCTTCGCCCATACAGTCTGCAGCAAATTTCACAGGTACTTCGAGAAGTTCAGAAACCCGGTTAACAATGACTTTCAACGAATATTTAGGATCCGGATTTTTTTTGGGACGTCCCATGTGTGAGGCAATAATCAGCCTTCCACCATCAGCAATAATCTTTTTCAGAGTCGGCATTGCAGCACGGATACGTGTATCATCGGTGATGTTGAAGTTTTCATCAACAGGAACATTGAAGTCAACACGAACAAATGCTTTTTTACCGGCAAAATTAAATTTGTCAATCGTTTGCATAATCATTTTTATTTTAAAGTTATATATTCTTTCTTTTTTTGGTTTATTAAAATCGGGCTCTGAATGCCTGAAATAAGTAAAATCAAAATTAATCCCATCACAAACAATGCGCCTATCCCGACAATCCATAATCCATCATGATTTAGGGTTTGCTTTGTTCTGAATATTAAAATAAGAAAATTTATACCAGCAATTGCGACTAAACTTCCACAACTGATAGCTGAAACTTTCAACAAAGAAAGTGAGTTTTTTTTCTTAGTACCTGTATTCCACCAATCAACTGAAATATTGAAGGGAAAACATAACAGTAAAATAGATAGTAGTAAGTAAATATTGACTGATTGAAACGTCTCCCATGCAGTTTAATTCACCTTGAACTTATATTCTATTTTGCTTAGTTCGTCATTTGCCTTTACAATTTTATTTTTCAGATCTTCCTTATAATCAACCAGTTTTTTTTGTAAAGATTCATCGCCTACAGCAAGAATCTGTACAGCCAGTATACCGGCGTTCATAGCGGCATTGATACCAACGGTAGCCACCGGAATGCCAGGAGGCATCTGTACGATAGCCAGTAAAGCGTCCAGCCCTTCGAGGGATGAATTGACTGGCACGCCAATAACCGGTACTGTAGTCATGGAAGCTATCACTCCGGGGAGATGAGCAGCCATACCTGCGGCAGCTATTATTACCTGTATGCCTCTGTCGCAGGCTCCTTTTGCAAAGATTTCCACTTCTGCGGGCGTACGATGCGCCGAAAGTGCCTGCATTTCAAAGGGAATTTCAAATTCATCCAGAACTTTTGCCGTTTTGTCCATTACCGGAAGATCGGAAGTACTGCCCATAATGATACTCACTTTTGCATTCATATCCACTCTGAGTTTTATTATTGTCTGACTTTGCTATCAAACATAGACAACAAAATTCTTAACCTATCAGTGCATTATATTCGTCTGCTGAAAGCAGTCCGTCAACTTCTGCAACATTGGAGCAGGAAATTTTCACAATCCAGCCTTCGCCGTAAGGATCGTTGTTTACAAGTTCGGGAGCATCTTCCAGATTTGCATTGAATTCGAGAATTTCGCCCGAAATCGGGAGGAACAAGTCAGAAACAGTTTTAACGGCTTCAACAGAACCGAAAACTTCTCCCTGATCAATTGTTTCGCCTACAGTTTCCACTTCGACAAATATGATTTCGCCTAATTCGCTCTGCGCAAAGTCAGTAATTCCAACAAAGGCAAATTCGCCTTCAACGCGTACCCATTCATGTTCTTTGGTGTACTTCAGGTTAGCCGGTACATTCATAAGATTATTTTTTTTAAGTTTAGTATTTAGATTTAGTAAATAATTTCACCTTCAAAAAAGAGTTGCAAAGTTACGAAAAAAAATCATGGATTTATCTATTCTTCAATAAATACAAATCTGTTTGTATCGGATAATGATCGGAAGCTTTCAGGTTACCCCGTTTATAATTTGCCGACTGAAAAGCCTTATCGTACATGATGTAATCTATTCTGAACCGATAGAACGAATGCTCAAATGTCCAGCCAAGTCCGTTGCCTGTTTCTTTGAAAGAGTCTTTCAAATTTCCCAGCACTTTAGTATATGCATATGACGACGGTACATCGTTATAATCGCCACAGGAGATTACCTTATAAGGTGATTCCCTAATCAGTTTTGCGACAACGTCGGCCTGTTGAGCTCTTACGCGGTATGCAACACTCAGTTTTTGCGACAGGTATTTTGTAACCGAACCCAGTTCATCAGTATCAAACCCATCTTTCAGTTTCGATGTCATCTGTATATCCTGTGCTGTAATCCGATTTGATTCCAGGTGATTATTCACAATTCGCAGAGTATCCTCTCCCACTATAATATCTGTATAAATGGTCAGGTTAAAAATTGATTTATAACCTGCATTTCGCTTTTCAATAATCGGGTATTTTGATAAAGTAACCAGCCCGATACCCATACTCCACTTATTGAGCTGAAAACTCACATGTTTGTAGGGATATATTTTGAAGATCCGTTCGAAGTCGTCGTAATTGAACTGATAGCTATTTTCGCTGATAGCACATTCCTGCAGACACACAACATCGGCATCTGTATCAAGAATATATTTTATTACAGGATTTGGATCATTCTTTTTATGCTTCTTCATCATTCCTGTATTCATCGTATTGTATGACAGCACTTTAATTTTCGTTGAAACTGTATCAATATCAGGTTTTGCCAGGTTAACCGGAAAAGCACTTTTAACAGTTCCATAAAATATTATTATGGCAATAAGTGAAATCAGAAGATACCATTTACGGCAGAATATCCAAAACATGATAAAAAAAACATTGATAATTATCAACGGCAGAAGAAAAAGTGATGCATAAGCAGGCAGAAGGAGTTTTTCGGGACTTATGAGCGAGCCAATTTTCACCAATCCCAAAGCCAGCACAGCTGTGATATTGACAAGTACCATTATCCACTTTATAAAAGCGGTCATGGGTCTTCCTTTAATGCTATTTTTTTTCAAAAAGTTTTCTTTTTTCGTCGGCACTCAGGCTTTCGTAACCCGAGGTTTTTATTTTATCAAGTATCCGGTCTATTTCGGCTTCGTTTCGCGCTTTTTGCTGGTTATATTCCTGCGGCGACATTCGTTGCGAATGGAATTTCGGAGCTTTTTGCTTCGGTCTTGGACGAAACAAATTTACAAAAAAGTCAACAATACGGGTGATAAAGTAAGTAATATCTGTTCCTTTTTTATAAGTAACGGCAAACAAATAACCTGTAAGGGCACCTCCAAGATGAGCCATTTCGCCGCCTCCATTATTTCCGGTGAGGCTGAACACACTGATTAGCACCGTAATAATTGCTATGTAAATAAGTTTCACCCTGCCAATCAGCAACAGGTTCATTTCGGCATTCGGAGCTCGAACAGCCGTAGCCACGACGATTGCCATGATAGAACCCGAAGCTCCGAGCAACACACTGTAATATGCTGCAGCCGAATAATATGGGAATACATTATAAGCAATCACATAAACTGATGCAGCAATTAACCCTCCGAGAATATAAAGTGACAGCAACTGTTTCTCCGAAAAGTAGTTCAGAAACAACCTGCCGAACCAGAAAAGCATCAGCATATTGAATAAAATATGATAGAAACCCTTGTGAAGAAACATATAAGTAAGAGGCGTCCAGAAATGACCGAGTAATCTATTCAGATTGGAAGGAACTGCCAGCCAATTGATATATTCCGATGCATCAATATTGAACAAACGGAAAATTACAAGAAAAATATTTATAAGTAAAAACACGGCAACATTCAGATAAATCAATTTTATCAGCGTATTCCCGTTTTTATAGGTAAGTCTTAAGTTATCGAATATATTCATTGTGTATCGTAATATTTAAAAATTGATTACAGAATGTACGTCGGTATTCTTAGTTAACTATAAAGTCTTCCTTTCTTCTTCCAGTAATATATAAGCAGTGCGCCAAATAACATACCACCCAGGTGAGCAAAATGCGCCACGCTATCGCCAGAGAACTGAGCCACACCCAGAAACAGTTCCGCCACACCATAACCAAGAACAAACCAGCGAGCTTTAATGGGTACCGGTATAAACATAAGAAAAAGCCTTTCTTCGGGGAAAAGCCAACCGAAAGCTAGCAGCAATCCGAATACTGAGCCCGAGGCACCAATGGTAACTGGCATATTCAACAGCAGATCTTTCTGTTTGATCACATCCAGAACAGTCATTCCTGAGATATCCCCACTAAAATAAGCTCTCAAGCTATCTACAGAACCAGAAGATATTGCCGAATTAAAAGCCGAAACAACAGTATGAAACTCGAAATACCAGAACAGTTGCTGTACGATGGCTGCTCCCAGTCCGCTTACCAGGTAAAAAATCAGGAACTTTTTAGGTCCCCACACCCGTTCGAGTATCCCGCCAAACATGTACACGGCAAACATATTGAAAAAAATATGTGAAAAAGAACCGTGCATAAACATATATGTAATCATCTGAGCCGGATTGAACTTTTGGGACGCGAAATAGTGCATGCCCATCACATCGTTCAAATCAATGCTGATACCCCGGCGTTCCAGAATTCCCGGAAGCAGGATTGTAGCCACAAACAATACAACATTTATGGCTAGTATATTTTTGACAATCGGAGGTATGTTTGAGAAAAAAGAGGATCGGTAATTATTCATAAACAGTATTTTTACATTCAGAAAAAATCATCTAAACACTTGGAAATGAGATATAATTTGTCAACTAAAACATTTTTTTGAATTTACAAAATTACTAAAAAAACTTCAAACTGCTGTTGCCGAACATAAATTGCAGAATATTTAGAAAAAAACAACATTTATTTTGCGAAATGATTGCTTTTTGATTTTCAATTCTCTACATTTGTGGCATATAAAAATCTTCTATTTACTTATAATCTAAAAACTTAAAGAATTATGAACAAAGCTGAACTGATCAATGCAATTGCAGAAGCATCCGGTATGACTAAGGTTGCCTCAAAAAAAGCGCTCGACGCTACCATTAAAAGTATCACCGGCTCACTGGCCAAAGGTGAGAAAGTAAGTCTGGTTGGTTTCGGAACTTTCTCTGTAGCTGAACGTGCCGCACGTACAGGCATCAATCCTTCCACAAAAAAATCTCTGAAAATTCCGGCAAAGAAAGTTGCTAAATTTAAAGCCGGTGCCGATTTGGCTGATGCAGTTAAATAGTCAACAGCTAAACTGAACGTATTAAAAAGGACACTTGACTGAGTGCCCTTTTTTTATTTTTCAGGTACAACAGAAATTCCGTATATTTGCACTTTCAAAAAAAGAAGTGATTATCAGCACTCTTTTGGGGGAATTTTCTATTTATAACAAGAACAATAAGACACAAATATGAGCTTAGAATCAACATTAACAGGAGGTGTAATACAGGCAATAAGCGAACTTTACGGCCAGACGATAACACCGGATATCATACAGTTTCAGAAAACGAAGAAAGAATTCGAAGGAGATATTACCCTTGTGGTTTTTCCATTCGTTAAACTTGCCCGCAAATCGCCCGAACAAACCGGTGAAGAAATCGGTGCCTGGCTGAAGTCGCGATTCGAAATTATTGAAAAATACAACATCATCAAAGGATTTGTCAATTTCAGCATCGATACATCGTACTGGATTGGGCAACTGGCAGAAATACATCAACTGCCTGAATTCGGAACAACCGAACCACAGGACGATGCTGCACTGATGATGATTGAATACTCTTCGCCCAACACCAATAAACCCCTCCACCTCGGACACATCCGCAACAACCTGCTGGGCTTCAGCATTGCCGAAATACAGAAAGCCAACGGATGGAAAGTGGTGAAAACCAATATCGTTAATGATCGGGGTATACACATCTGCAAGTCAATGCTTGCCTGGAAACTTTTCGGTAACGGAGAAACACCAGAAAGATCCGCCATGAAAGGCGACCATCTGGTAGGTAAATACTACGTGGAATTCGACAAGGCATATAAAGCCGAAATCAGGGAACTGATGGAAAAAGGCCTGAGTGAGGAAGATGCCAAAAAAGAAGCTCCGCTCATCAAACAGGCACAGGATATGTTGCTGAAATGGGAACAGGGTGATGAAGAAGTACGCTCGCTGTGGCAGATGATGAACGGCTGGGTATATGCAGGCTTTGATGAAACTTACCGAAAAATGGGGGTTGATTTTGATAAAATATACTACGAATCCGAAACCTACACCGAAGGTAAATCGAAGGTGGAAGAAGGTTTGCAGAAAGGTGTATTCTACAAGCGGGAAGACGGTTCGGTGTGGGCAAATCTGATTGACGACGGACTGGATGAGAAACTGCTCCTTCGCGCCGGGACATCGGTTTACATGACCCAGGATATAGGTACAGCGAAACTTCGCTTCGACGACTATCCCATTAATAAAATGGTGTATGTGGTAGGTAAT
>Ga0116171_10002539_pt1 | contig 17273 bp, 17 predicted proteins | sample AD_JPNHW2_MetaG_FD_89798 | JGI IMG/M metagenome (GOLD analysis project Ga0116171, IMG submission 89798) | Active sludge microbial communities of municipal wastewater-treating anaerobic digesters from Japan - AD_JPNHW2_MetaG | ecosystem: Engineered > Bioreactor > Anaerobic > Digestate | place... | reverse complement strand
TCATCAGAAACCCAAAGTGGTTGAATAAAAGTGAGTTGATTACCATATCTACCTTTAGAATAATTACAATATCTAGTTGATTCTTGTGAAAAAGAAGCTAACCGATGTCTAACTAATTCATGAGATACGCCACGATCACATATAAACTTAATAGTTAAAGATGAATGTTCAATAATTGATTCATGATGGTCTTCATGTAACCTGGCTCCAACAAAACCAATAGCACTTTCATCATTGATATTTTCTTCACTTTTATAACAGGTTCTACCGGCTCTTTCTATAAGTCTTAAGGTAGTTAGATCTTCTTTACTGAGATTTTGTGTAAGTATCTCAAAACTTGGTTTAATGATTCTCATTGATTTAATTAATTTTGTTGGTCTTTTAAATATTTGTCGATAGCCGCGCTACATATTTCTGCCAATGATTGTCTTAATGAAGAAGCTAATTCAATTTTTGCATCTTGATCTCCAAATACGTTATTACGGTAAATAATAACAATCTGTTCATACATCTTATCTGTGTCCCATAAACCTTCGGCTTTTAAACGAGATACTGGGTTAGATTTATATTGCTTTCCTGGTTTAAAGAATCTATCAATATACTTTAGCTCAGCTTGTACATATTTTTTGAAGGTTTCACTATTAAGAAATTTTAATACTTCTTCTCTTTGTTCTTTAGTTAACTGTTGTTTCGCTTGTTCCATTTGTTAAAAAATTTAAGTTATGTATTATTTTGGTTTTGTACTTTTCTGCATCTTTAAGTTTATTCCCAATCTTACCTTCACCACTTAGTAAAATATCAGTATCTGTTGTAACTGAATTTACATAAATACCTCCATGAGATTCTATGAGGTCAATTATATCATCTCTTTTATAACCTTCAAATGTTCCCGTTATACAGATTTTTTTATTTTCTAGTGAGTTATTTTTAATATCTTTGGAAATATACTTTTTATGTTTTAAAATTCTTCTAAATGAAGTTATTAGCTCCCTATTTTCTTTATTTCTAAACCAGTTATATATATTTGATGAAACAACATAACCAAGGCCTTCAATTTGTTCAAGTTCATTTTGGCTAGATTTTGAAATTTTATATAAGGTTTTTAAATTTTTAACTAATAACTTGGCAGTAACAACTCCTACCATTGGAATACCTAAACCATATATAAAGTTTTCCAATGGTGCTTCTCTAGAATCATGTATAGATTTGAGTAATTTTGATATTGATTTTTTACCAAGACCTTCAATATCTGAAAGGTCATCAAAAGTAATATTGTATATATCAGATAGTCTGGTTACTAAATTAAGGTTTATTACTAATTTACTAAATTCTTCACCGAAACCATCTATATTCATTGCTTTCTTACTAACAAAGAGAGATAACGCTTCAACAAGTTGAGACTTACAACTAGTTTTATTAGGGCAAAACCACTTTACCTCGCCAGAGATGTTTTGTAAGGGACTTCCACAAGATGGACAAGTAGCTGGATAATGTATCTGTTTTTCCTTATTAGGAATACCATAAATACCAACTATCTTAGGAATAATTTCTCCACCTTTTTCGAGAAAAACCTGACAACCCTGGCTTAAGCCCAGATCTAGTATATAAGACTCATTGTGAAGCGTCGCTCTCTTAACAACAGTACCACCAATTAATACAGGTTTTAATATAGCAACAGGGGTAACAACCCCAGTTCTTCCAACTGAAAATTCTATGTCTAATAAAGTAGTACATACCCTTTCAGTATCAAATTTGAAAGCAGTAGCCCACTTAGGATTTTTTGTATTATAACCAAGTTTTTGTTGTAGTTGACAACTATTAACTTTAATTACGGCTCCATCAATATCAAAGTCGTAATTTGGTTTATTAGAATTAATTGATAATAAAACCTTTGAAACACCATTCTTATCAGTTACTTTCCAATCTGGTGTGTCAAATCCATTATCTTCTAACCAATTTAATTTCTCATGTTGTTTTTGAAAAAAATCACTAATAACCTCATAAGCTTTAAAAGATAAACCACGTTGTTTAACTTGTTTAGGTGAATGTAGTTTTAAACTGCCTGAAGCTAAATTCCTTGGGTTAGCGTATGTTTTCTTACCTTCTTTTAGAAGTTTTAAATTAATCTTTTTAAATTGCTCTTTAGTGATATAAACTTCTCCACGTATTTCTATAATACCAGTTTTCTTATCAATATCTAATGGTACCCCATTAATCTGTAAGAAGTTATTAGTAACATCATCACCTATCAAACCATCACCTCTGGTTATTGCTCTAGAAAATTTACCATTGATATAAACTAAATCGATAGCCAAGCCATCAATTTTACATTCAACACAATATTCTGGTGCAGATGATTTTTTAAGGAATGAATCTAATTCATCAGTGTTATAAGTATTATCAAGCGAATACATCTTACTGATATGGGTATGTTGTTTAAACCCTTTACTACTATCAGTAGTAATCTTATTTACTGGTGAATCATGGGTTAAATATTGTGGATATTCCTCTAAAAGTTGGGAAAGCTCTTTGTAAAGGATATCATACTCAATATCTGATATTGTTGGTGAGTTGTTTACATAGTAAGCGTTATTATGTTTGATAATTTCGCTAGTGAGGTGCTTTATTCTTTTTTCTATATTATCCATTTGTTTAAAATTTAATTTCTTCGTTTACCAAAAAGTGTCACTAATAAGATTTTTAATAACTCCATGATATGTTTTGGTGAGGTTATCCAAATAGTAAAGAATGTAAAAATCTTAAAAAAAGTGTTATTTTTATCAGCTTCAGTAAAAGCGTATTTGTATGCTGTTGAGTAAAGACCAATGGTAATTATAAACCCAATAAGATATACAATAATCAAAAGCAAAATAATAGCGAAAATTGTGATTCTAATAAGAAGAGGTGAAGTTAACATGAAGTACTGAAAATATTGTTCCATAAATAAAAAATTAAATTGTTATAATTAATAATAGATTACCATAATCTAGTGAGGTACCACAGTAGAATCGAATATTATAACCCCAAAATATCCAAAATAATATCTAGTTTTTTATTGATGGTTTTAACACTTTTTTCATCTAATGAAAGAAACCTAGCTAATGTAAGATTACTTACCTTACTAAACTTCTTTGGAAGTGTATGTAAAGTTTTAAAATACTTCTCCCTTTCTTCAGAATAAGGTTCAATAGTAAACTTACTATTTACTGGTTCACCACGTCTGTTGATAAGTATGTTATTTGATAGTAAATAAACTTTCTTATCTCTAAATTTCTTCTTTTCAATAATTTTGGCCTTTTCATAAAAATTTGAGCCTGAAACTAAAAATTCATCACCGATGTTCATTTGTTATTTGTTTTTAAAAGTTATAATTTCTAATAGTTTAACCACAATACCATTTGGTTTTTATATAAAAATCTAATTTTAATTAAAAAATCATATATGAAAGTTTTAGGCGTTTGTGGAGCTCAGGGGGCTTTACTTTATCCACTTAAAGAGTATGTAGTTGGGAATGTGGACCCAAGAGCCATTCTTCACTCTAAAAATGAAGAACAATGGAATCTCAATTTCCCGGGTATTCCATTTTACAAAACACCTTATACAGTGTTTGATTTGTATAAACCAAATGATATAGATGTTATAGTTGGTTCTCCCTCTTGTGGACATAGTAGTAAGTTTGCCCGTTCCAGAATGAAAAAACTTGGTAACCCTAGAGAAGATGCTTCACTTAACCTCTATATTGATTGTATTGAGAAATTGAAACCAAAAGTTTTTTTAATGGAAAATCTACCAAAACTTATGGACACTATAACCATAGAGGAGTGGAGGAAGAAGTTTCCAGAGTATAGATTTATAGTTCATGAAATTACAGTTGATATTCTTGGCAACTCTCAAAAAAATAGAAGAAGGTTGATCCTTATAGGAACTAATAGAAAATTTAAACTTGATAGGGTACACCTGAAAGATGTCTACCCAGTAGCAACACCTAAAACATGTGGTCAAATACTTGAGGAAGCTCGTCCAAATTTAAACTACATAGAAGACCTCTCTGATAAACTCTCAATGATAGACTACAGAAAACCAGAAAAAGGAAATTTAACAGTTGAAGAAGTTAAAGACCTTTGGAATAAAGATTTTAGAAAAATGTTTATTTGGCCAATGACAACCTTTAAAATGAAATGGTTACCTGGAGTATATCGTAATCGTAAACATGAATTCCCTCACACCATCAGACCTTGCCCAAGACAATTTAACCATTTAGGTTGGCCAATTGGATTAGAAGAATTTCGTATCATTATGGGATGGCCAGCTGATTATAAAATTTACATGGATAGAACTAAACAACGATATTGGATGAATAAAGGCAGAGTAACTTTATGTAAAGGTGCAGTATATGAAATTGGTTTATGGTTTGCAATTCAACTTAAAAAAGCAAAACCAGATTGGTTTACAAATGAATCAAATATTTCTAAGCCTAAAAAGGTAGTAAAAATTTTAAAAAGAAAAAAGGAATAAAAAAAGAAAAAGAAAAAAGAACCAAAAAAGAAAAAAGAAAAAAATTATAAAAAAGAAAAATAAAATATAATAATATTATATAGATACTATTACCTATAAATAGCTAATACGTAATAGCCTATACTCTATAGTACTACGTACTATAGATAGTAGTTACTACGTAACTACTAAGTATTAGTATATAGTAATACGCGTACGTAAGATGATGACAAGTAAGTATTTTAAGACTATTGCAGTACTATTAATTACAATTACAGCCTTTGTAATCGGAATAATACTAGCATCAAAGATGTTCAATAAACCAAATAATGGTAATACCAATAATAGTTATTATAATCAGGTTACTGATACTATAATCTCTAAATCTAAATTAAAACAGTTATCAGGTTATAAAGATGAAACTAAACCTAAAACTGTAATAATCTACAAACCAGAAGTAATAAAAATAGATACAGCTTATTTACAAGGTGACACTATTTGTATTAAAACTGAGAAAGGTAATATAATTAAATACCAATCAAACTTCTTAACCAATTTCTCTGATGCAAGTAAATTAATTGATATGAAACTTAGTGGTAGTAATTTAAGTTTAAGTTTACTAACACCCAAAGGACAATCACTAACTCAATTGTTTAAGATAGATCCATTCCACTATAACTATATTTACACTGGTAATAAATTAACATTAGAACCAAATAAAAAGTGGTATAATAATTTTACTATATATGGACAACTAACCATCTTACCATTAGTAAATATATATTCGACCGATGTAGGTATCAACTACAAGACTAGTATTATTATAATTGATGGGGGAGTTAAATTTTACTTTATACCAGAATTCGAAAAGTCATTTAACTTGTCACCATATATAGGAATTAGATATAATCTACCATGGCCAGGAAAACAGTAATTGAAGAAACTTATCTAAGCCCAGAAGAATTGAAGATTTTGTTTAAAGTAACAAATGACCCATTCTTCTTTTCATCTTTTATAAAGGTAATACACCCAACGAAAGGTAAAGTTAGATTTGATCTCTACCCATTCCAGTTTTCAGTTTTATACCAATTCTTAAAACACCAATTCAATATTATCCTTAAGTTTAGACAAGCTGGTATCACTGAGTTGATATCAATGTATTGCTTATGGTTAGCTATGTATCACCCTAACAAAAAGATAAACATTATCTCAATTAAGGATGTAGTAGCTAAGAAAGTACTGAAGAAAATAAAATTCATGTATAAGAACCTACCATGGTATCTACAAACGCCAATAGTAAATGGTAGACCTGGAGAATATGGTTCAGCTTCTTTAATTGAATTTTCAAATGGTAGTTTTATTGAATCAATCCCAACTTCTGAACAAGCTGGTAGATCTGAAGGTTTAAGTTTATTAGTTATAGATGAAGCTGCTGTAGTAAAATGGGCTTCTGTAATTTGGGCTTCTTCTTTCCCAACGTTATCAACTGGTGGTAGTGCTATTGTAAACTCATGTATTACTGGTAGTACTAAAATCATTACTGATAAAGGTTTATTAAGGGTAAAAGATATTTGTCCTAAACAATTTGGGGCTGTGGATTTATCATTAGTAAGTAATCTCAAAGTTTTGACACATGAGGGTTATTGGAAAAGAATCATTGCTTCTGTGAATAAGGGTAAATTAGAAACATGGAAGGTAAGAAACCAATTTGGTACTACTTTAAAATGTACTCCAGATCATAAACTGTACACACTTAAAGGTTGGATGTCTGTAAGGGATATTATAGAAAACCATGAGAGTATTATAGTTTATAAAACAGGTATCTCAGAAATACAATCACCACCAAAGATTAAATGGCCTAAGAAAGAAGAGTGGAAATTTATAAATGGGTATGATAATTACCAGGTATCTAATAGGGGTGAGATTAAATTCTTAAGGGGCAATAAATGGTTTAAGAAGAACCTAAAACCAAATAAAGATGGATATATTAGGATAACTCTACATGATGGTAAAACTACCAAAAAGGTTAGGGTAGCTGAATTGGTATTATCACATTTTTCTAATCAAAAAGTTGGAAAAGATCAAGTAATAGATCATATAGATTGTGTACCATCACATAATTGGATAACCAATTTACAGGTTATATCAAGAAAAGAGAATGCTAAAAGAGCAAATTTGTATTCTTATGGTCTTAAATTAGGAACTAGAATAGGAAAAGGTTTTAGTGATTTAGATTCTATAGCTACCATTAAAGATGGAATAACCTCTGGAGAAATAAAGAGATTAGGTATTACAAAGTTTATCAAATCAAAAAAAGTTTTTGATAAAATGAGTTTAAAGAGTGCTAGGTCTTATGTATCTAAGATTATTAATGGCACTAGAGGTAATCAAGTACAACTATCAAAATTAGAGGTTGTTAAAAAGTTTGAAGCCAACATTTACGATATAACTGTAGAAGATCACCATAGTTATATAACATACAACTACAAAGGTAAAGGTGAAGAATTTAACTTTATAAATAAAAATACACCCTACGGTGTAGGGAATTTCTATCACTCAACTTGGGTAGATGCTGTAATGGGTGAAAATCCATTAAATCCAATTCGTTTATATTGGCAAATGCACCCAGAAAGAGATGAAGAATGGTATAAAACTATGGCTTCAGCGCTAGGGCCAAGAAGGACAGCCCAAGAGATTGATGGTGACTTCCTATCATCAGGTAATACAGTATTTGATTTGGCTGACATAAAAGCTATTGAAGATACTTTATCTGATTATCAACCTATAAAGAAAAGGATGAATGGTAAACTTCTTATATTTGAAGAACCACAAGATAAAAGGTATATAATTGGTGCTGACTGTTCTACTGGTAGGTCAGATGACTACTCAGCTTTTACCCTTGGTGATGAATTTGGGGAAGAAGCTGCAGTATTTAAAGGTAGAGTACCATTGAATAAATATACTAGAATAATGGGTGATTTAGGTGAAGCATATAATTATGCTTTGATAGCCCCAGAGACTAATGACATTGGTTTAACAGTAACAACTGCTTTACAGGATGAAGGTTATCCAAACTTATATTATTCTAAAAAATTATTGAAGAAAAAGCGTAATGCTTACCCAGAAGAAGAGTTAATACCTGGCTGGTTAACAACCAGTAAAAATAGATCTTTAATAATTGAAGGTTTAGAAAAAGATATCAGGGAAGGTGAAATGATTATTAAAGACCCATTCTTCGTAAATGAAGCCTACACATTCATATATGATAGTACTGGTAGGCCAATAGCTATGGGTAAAAGACGACAAACAAATTCCTCAGTTGATTTAGATTTAGAAGGTCAAACCTATTCGGATGACTCCATTTTTGGTAAAGCTATTTATAATCAGGTACGTAAAACTTCTAAACCAAATATAACCACTCAACCGGTATAAAATTTTTAAAATATGTATATAGAATTATTTAATGGTAGATTAAAACTTGGTACATCACCAAGTCCCATTGTTAATCAAGAAGAGAAAGATCAACAAATTCAAAATGAATTTGTTGAATCAACCCGAAAAAATGATGTAACTACTCCACCACCAGGTAGAGTATCTAAACCTGATGATTCAACTTTTGGTAACTTTACCTCATTGAACCTTACAAGAAAATTTGTAAACCCAAATTACAAAGTAGAGATTATACCATTACTTAGGGATTTATATAAAGTAAACCCAGATATTGGTATTACTTTACAAGATATGTTTAAACTAGCCAATTGTGGTCATGAGATTAATTTCTTATATAACACTGCAGAAGAAGCTAGTAGAATGAGAAAGCATCTGAAAGATAAATCGCTAGAATGGGGTAAATATACTTATGGAATAGATGGTATAATTACTAAATGGATTGTTCAAGCAATGGTAGCTGGTGCAATATCTACAGAAGCTGCTATTAGTGATGATATGAAAACTATCGAAAATATACTTTTTATTAAACCAGAGAGTATAGTATTTGAAAGAGATTCAAAAGGTGGATATCACCCATATCAAAAATCTGTTGGATATTTAGACCCAATCAAACTAAATGAGAATACCTATTTCTATTGTTCTTTGTTTAGTGATTTAGATGAACCCTATGGTGTACCACCATTCATGCCATCACTTGACCCATTAGATGGTCAATATGTTATGAAAGAAAATTTCAAAAATATAATGGAAACAGCTGGTTTAGTAGGTTTCTTAGAAGCTACAGTAGCTAAACCAGCCCAGAAAGGGAGTGAAAGTGATGCAGCATATAAACAAAGATTAGAAAACTATTTATTAGAAACCAAATATAGATTAAGAGATGGTGTAAGAGATGGTTTAGTAGTTGGTTTTATGGATGACCATGAATTTAAACTAAATGCCACAAACAAAGGTGTTGGTGATATTAATGTACCTTGGGCAATGAATCAGCAATCAGTAGCTAATGGTTTAGGTGTTAGTTCAAATATCATTGGTGTAACTTCAGCCAACACTGAAGGTGGAGCTGGTATAATGTTAAGTAAATTGATTTCACAACTTAGGATTATACAGATAATGGTTGCACATATTTTAACCAAAATTTATACTCTAGAGTTAAGATTAGCCGGTTTTAATAATAAAGGAATATCTATAGATTTTCATGCTTCTACAGTAGCAGATGAATTAAAAGTTCAACAAGGTTTAGAGATTAAAGCCAGGGTAGCAGTTGCATTGTATAACCAAGGTATATATAGTCAACAAGATGTAGCTATTCTATTTGGTAAAGAGAAACCAGATAGTCCAGAACCAAGAATTCCAGTTGGTGATGTATTAGAAGATGCCGCTAAAAAACAACAAAGAAAAAAAGACCAGGACACTTCAGAACGTACTGGTAGAGATAAAAAGAAAATTAACCCAAAACGTAAAGACCAAAAAACAAAACCTGTTTAATTATGAGATTTATTGATACAATGATCTTAGGTGCTGGCCATAGTGTAATATTACCACATAAACCAGAATCTACACAAATAGATCAACTAGCAGAATATGTAGTTGCTAGAGAAATTAAGAAAAATGACATTGAAAGTTTTGGACTATTTGGTGGTTCAAATGATTTCAATAGATTCTACCCAGATCTAAAAGCTGAGGATTTAGTTCCAAAAGATGGTGATTATATTGAGCCAGTTTTTAGAATGCTTACAAATTGTATAGTAGCTAAAAATTCTAACCCAACAGAATTCCCAGCTGATATATTGAAAGCTTCAATGAAGTTATTAATAGGTCAAACTGTATACCCAAATCATGATGATGAAGTTGGTAATGAAATTGGTTCAGTTAAATCAGTATTTTGGGAAGATGCTAAGGTACAGGATGGTGTAACTATACCAGCTGGTATTAATGCAGTACTTAGGATTGATGCAAAAAGTAACCCAAAGATTGCCAGAGGTATTCTAATGGACCCACCATCAGTTCACTCTAATTCAGTAACAGTTGTATTTTCATGGAAACCATCACATAGTTTTGATAATATTTATGAATTTTATGATAGAATGGGAACTATTCATGCTGATGGTACTTTGATTAGAAGAATAGCTACAGGAATAGAAGCCTATTTAGAAACATCACTAGTACCACATGGGGCTGACCCATTTGCACAATTAATTAAGAATGGTAAACTAAATAACGCTATTCATGCTAATAGACGTTATCAAGGTATACAACGTAATAGTGAAAAAAATGAAATTGATATAAATGAAATCAAAGACCGGGTATCATATATTGATTTTAAAAATTGGAGTAAACTACCAGTTGAAGAAGCTATATTAAGTCTTAGTGAAGATGATTCTAAACACAATACCACTGGTATTATTAATGAAACTTTAAATAACCAAAATAAAAACAACATGAAATTAATTGAATTATTAACACCTCTAATCTTAGCCCTTGGTTTTCAAGTGGAATCACTAAGTATGAAAGAGGAAGACCCAGAGTCAATCACACAAGGTATTCAAAAACTTGTTGAGAAAATCAACTTGAACAAAACCTCTTTAACAGAATTAGAAGGAAATTATAATTCTCTTAAGGATTTACAAAAACCGGAAATTGCAAATTTCATCGAAGTTGGTAAACAACATTTATCTTCAGTAAGATCTGCCACTGAAGAATCTTACAAAAAATTAGTAGGCAGTGGTACTATTGATAGTAATATCATTGCTCTTATTAATAATGAAAGTACTGGTTTAGCCACTCTTGTATCATTGAAAGAGTCTTATGATAATCAACTAGAAAAACTATTCCCTCTAAAATGTCAAGACTGCCATTCTACTAAAGTATCAAGAGTATCTTCAGTAGAAGAAGGAGAGAAACCAGTTATTTCAAGTAATAGCGATATTATTGAAGGAATCGTAAATCAAAAGTTTTAACAATATTATTAACCTTTAATACATTTAAGAAGAATGAGTTTAATTAAATCAGGGACAGCCACACCAAAAGTCCCAATTTACAAAAGTGAAAGTTATAAACTACACCAAGCTTTCGAAGTAGCTGCTGGTGAATCTATTTTACCTGGTTTTCCAGTTGGTTTAAATGCCGATGGGAAGATTTTCCAATGGAAAGGTACTGGTACCTATTTGGGTATCGCTGCTGCATTAGCAAATACTTATGGTGAAGTTACTGTAATGGTACAAGGGTATGCAATTATTATGGGAATTGCTGCTGCTACATTAAATGCGGGATATGTAACACCAGGTGAACCATACACTGGTAAAACCAATTACATATCTTACTCCCAATCAGGTGAAACCACCCCAGCTGTAAAAGCTGCAAGTATTCAAACTGATAAATATAAAATTGAAGCCATTGTAGCTGGGGCTGCTGGAAACAGTCTAACCTATACAGTAGCCGTTGATGGTACCGGAGAAGCAACTGCAGTAAAAACTAATAACAATATTGCAATTACATTATTGTCTACAGCAAAAACCGTTGGTGATCTTATTGCACTATTAGCTGCTAACACCAGTATTAGAGCTACATTAAATGGTTCTGCTACTAACAGCACAACTGTGACAGCCGTAGCTTCACCAGCTTCTTTAGCCAATGGGGCCGATGCAATCACAACAGCAACCAAATCAGATTTTATTCTTTTGGAAAAAGCTACTGCCGCCGGACAGGTAATCCCAATTTTAGTAAGATAAAAGTTAACAAGATTATAAATAAAAAAACATTATAAAAGATGTCAACAGAAAAAACAAAAGAAGAATTAAGAGAAGCATCTCTTAAATTAGAATCCAAAGAGTTTGCTAAAGACCTTCCAGGTATTATTAGAGGTTTAGACACAGTAAGAGCTGGTGGTCCAAATAAACCAACTGTAGAAATCAGCTTAGCTGAATTCTTAACAGAAAAATATGGTTTAACTCAAGATGAGTATATCAAAAAATTGGGATTCAATTCCAAAGTATCAACAATGCAAAATATCTTATCAATGCCCGATACTGATTACAGATGGATTATCCCTGAAATAATCAGAGATGCCATCCAATTGGGTATTAAAGATGCTCCATTCTACCCAACCTTAATTGCTGGTGACCAATCAGTAAATGGGTTATCAATCACTATGCCATATGTTAACCCATCTGATGCTGCTCCAGCCAAAGTAAATGAAGCTGAAACAATCCCATTGGGACAAATCAGTTATGGTCAAAAGACTGTAAAAATTTACAAAATTGGTAAAGGGATTAAAATCTCCGATGAAGTTAAAAATTATGTAGCTTTAGATGTATTAGGTATCTATTTCCGTGACTTCGGTATTCAACTTGGTTTTGCTATGGATAACCTAGCAATTGACTGTTTAGTTAATGGTAATAAAGCCGATGGTTCAGAAGCTTCTGGTATCATTGGTGTAGGTTCTACAAGTACAGGGCTTACATATAAAGATCTGTTAAAACTTTGGATACGTGGTTCACGTTTCGGAAGAAACTTCAGAACTATGGTTTCAGGTGAAGATATGGCCTTAAATTTATTGGATCTCGATGAATTCAAGAAAAGAGAATCAGGTACAACTTTAGCCAGATTAAACTTGAAAACACAAATCCCAAGTTCTTCTGATTTATACATCCATGGTGGAGTAGATGAAGATTCAATCTTATTTGTTGACCCAACATCAGCAATGATTAAATTAACTGCACAAAACCTAATGTTAGAATCTGAAAGAATCGTTTCTAACCAAACATCAGCTATGTATGCTTCCCTAACCACTGGTTTTTCTAAGATGTTTATGGATGCTTCTATCTTAATGGATAAAACCGTTGCATTCACTTCATTCCCAAGTTATTTTGACCTTGATTCATTTAAAAGTGTGAACTTAGAATAATCATGGGTAAAGATAAAAATAAGAAGGTTGGGCCAGAAATAACCCAACCTTCTTCTACTCAAGTAGAAGTAAGCTATGTAAAGTTAAATCCTGTTTCATCATACTTCTATGACCCAACATCTGGATTAAAATTATTACCTGGACGTATGTTAGAGGTAACACCAGCTATGTTAGCTAGTAAAAGATTTAAGTATGCCGTGACCAATGGTCAAGTTCTTATTGAAAAATCTTTTAAAGAAATTGATGATACAATAAACTCTCCAAAAATTAATTTGGATGAAGAGTTTATCAAAGCTCGTAAAGTTTATGATGATTCTGATGTTGATAACATCATGGATAATTTTAAAGAACAATTCTCAATAAATATATTGAAAGATCTTTCAACAATTAAATTAGGTTTAACAGTACCTGAAGATGCCACTGATGAAGAGGTTATTGATGAAATTGTTGCAGCTTTCGACATTATAGTTGAAGAAGAAAACAAATAAACTTTTTTAAAAAATATGAAAATAGCTTTTACCACAAAGAAAACTGGAAACTCAGTACTATTCAACAACATATCAACAGCCCCCAGTGGGACTACCTGGTCCTGGTCTTTTGGTGATGGCGAAAAATCAACTGAAAAAGCCCCAACCCATGCTTATTCGGGTCCGGGCTTTTTTTTGGTTGAATTAACTGCCAAATACCAAACTGAAGACCCAATAATTTTGAATACTGTAATTGTTATCTCTGACAAGGTTAATACAACTTTACCAGATTCAATTTACAACCTGATTGATACCAAATTGCCAACTGATTTAGTTACAGAACTTACATTCAATAAAAAACAAATTTATATTGAAAAGTGGCAGCTATTTTTACAACCTCTAGTAAATCATGATATATCATTAGAGAATTACAATGATGAATTATACTATGAAGCTCTAGAGAATCAATTAGTGTTAGAATTGGCTTGCTATGATTATATGATTGACTATATCAATTATTATTTATTTGCAATAAACAGCCAATCAGTACAAGCTGAAGGTAATAAAGTAGTAAAAAGAATGACTACTGGGCCTAGCGAAGTTGAATGGTTTGATAATTCTGAAATTAATATAGAAAAGTTAAAAACCTTAGCTAAATATACTCAAAACAATGGTTACTTAGATTTATTGAAGAGTAATATATGTAACTTGGCTAGTAGATTAGATATACCACTTAACCTATGTAAAGAAAAGACACATAGAATTTTACCAATAGTTGTTAAAAATATAAAAGACCGGCCATTTGAAGGACCAAATCCAGCTGCTGGTTTAAATTAGTAGAAAATGGGTAAAGCATATTTAACAGACAAAGATTGGGCTAACTATAAACAGGTATTAAATGATTTTTTTAATAATGATATAGGATTACAACCAATCATTTGGCTAAAACACCAAGATATACCACCAGAGTTTGGTGAGGACTCTAATACTTTTGTTAAAGTAGAATTAAATGGTTTACTACATTATAACTATATAAAGCTATGGCCATATAACCAACCAAATACTACTGGTTCAGAAAACAATATGTATTTTGCAATGTACCTATCAAAGAGTTCATTACGTGAACAAGGTCATTTAGTAAATGAATATATTGAACTTAACCCAGAACAAGACAGATTTATAATAAATAACCAAGTATATAAACCATCAGGTGATTCAGATTTAGCTCAATCGAAAGATGAACCATTATGGGTATTTATTATATTGATTAGAGTAGATAAAGAAGAATCAGTTAAACTAATTAAACAATACTCTTAATATGACAATAACTATACCTTGGGGAGATGGCAGTGAAGATAATTTTTATCTTGATTATACTGACCCAATAAACCCAATAGTGACTTCAGATCCAAATTTGAACCACATTTCAAGAAGAAAGGTTATAAAATATACTACAAATCAAAATATCCCTAATGGAACTGTTTATTTGATTGTAGAACAAAGATTTGATGGGTTAATTATACCTATCTTTGAAACAACAGTTCCAATCATAGATAATACAGTATCTGGATTTTAAAACTTAAAAACATGGCAGGCGAATTAGTATATAAAGACATAGATGAATTTGTAGAAAAAAGTTCATTGGATGGTACAGAATTTATAGCTGTATCAGCTACAGAAAAAATAAACTTATTAGAACAAATACAATTAAATATCCCCTCTACTGATATTACTACAACTTACCCATTACAACCAGGTGAATACTATAATTTAACTACTGCTGTAGCCCAAGTACAAGAGTCAGTTAAAAAACTAGGGATGGAAATTTCATTTGTTAGAAAAGTAGATGATGCTTTTTACCATGAAGTTTATAAATTCGTTGGACAAGCCTTAAGTGAGTTCGATGATACTTCTAAATGGAAACTACAACAAAGTTATGAATATGGAAATTTCTTAGACTATTATAGAGAACTTTTCTTCGGCAGTTCAGATACAATAGAAGTATCACCAATAGGCAAGGGGCAACTTGATATGAATGTACTTAATGAATATCCAGTAGAACATAGATTTGATTTTAAGAATTTTGATAAATACCTTTATATACCACATGGTTTTATAATTAAAACCCAATTAGTATTAAGATCACTAAATGGGCTAGCTTATTCATCAAGAGTAAATCTTTTTTTAAATACTACTAATATCCAAGACATTGGTGATTTACAAGATGATAGTGCTGTAAAGTTTCCATCAGGAAGTATACAACAAAAAGCTTATATAAGCCTTTATAAATCAGAAATTTTTATAAAACCAGGTGATACCCTGAGTTTCATTTTAAATTTTGATAAAGCCGAATCAGGCACTGACACCATATCACTAATACAAACTACTACCATCCCAGCTATGGTATCTTTTTTTGATAAAACTTACTTTAGGGATTTAATAAAAAGACAATCACCAGCTCAGATGACTGCTACTGGGTTTATATTAAATAATTGTTTATTAGAACCAAATCAATTATACTTTGACTTAAGCGGCTATTATAACCTATATGGTAATGGTGGTGGATTTTTAAAATGGAACCAAAGTACCCTACAATTATATTTATCTAATTGGAACTCATTTATAGATGGGATTTTAGTACCAAATGAATTACCACATAAATTATTCTTACAAAATACTGGGGCCGGTAATATGACCATCTCTTTTTCTATAAGTACTCTTTATTCTGAAGAAGGGATTTTAAAAAGTACTTTTGGTGGAAGCTATGTATTGGGTGCTGGTAAGTCAATAATCATTAAATATCAATGGTACCATGACAATGGTGATATGATTTGCTTACTTGATAAGTCAGCTGATTTTGTAACAGTTTAAAATAATTAAAAATGGAAAATTATCAAAGTGAACCAATACCAATGACAATGAGAGCTTGGACTGATTCAACTAAAACTGTTCAAGTAAATTTAGAAGCCTTAACCTTAGAAGTTTTATTAATAAGGGTAAGTTCAGATCAGGTTATATATTGTATATCTGACCAAGATATTACTAAAACTGGTAATATGGCTAATTTAACTATACCAAGTTATATAACCCAATCATTACAGCCAGGTGAATATAAATTACAATTAAGTGATATCACGGATATTAGTATACCAAAAATAGGTTTATCTCAGAAAATTTTTACTTTATTAAAATCCTATAAAAAATGTACGTAGAACTAGAAATATTTTCTCAAGATATCATTATTAACCAAATACCAACTACTAGTAATCCAACTATAGTAGAGTTTTTCTTAAATAATTATATTAAGTTAAATTGGAAAGGTAATTGGGTAGCTGGGCAATATTTAGTTAATGATTCTGTAAGATATAATGGTGCTGTATGGGTTGCTAAGAAAAACACTACAGATACACCATCACTTAGTTCAGAAGATTGGGGTTTAATGGTTATTGATGGAGAAGATGGTGTTGGTGTTACTAATATTGAGTTAATTGAAACAATTGACTTGGTAGACCATTATAGAATGCACTTTTCAGATGATTCACATTTTGATTACTACTTAAAAAATGGAGAAAAAGGTGATATTGGTGTAGGTATATTTAATATACAAGAAGCCATACCATTACCAGGGGTTCATGTTATTAGAATTACATTAACTGATACTAGTTGGTATGAATTTACAATCATTGATGGTAAGGATGGCGAAAATGGTCAAAATCCAGAATTTAGAATAAATGATACCCATATTCAATGGAAATTAGTAAATGAAATCTCTTGGATTAATTTAATCGCCTTAGAAGCCTTAAGAGGTCCATCTGGTAAAAATGTTGAATTGAGTAAAAACTCAACCCATTTACTTTGGAGATTAGTTGGTGACACTGAATGGCAAACATTAATAGATTTAAGTTTAATAACTGGACCAGCTGGTAAGAGTGCTTATGAACAAGCCCAAGAGGGTGGTT
>Ga0116171_10002538_pt1 | contig 17275 bp, 23 predicted proteins | sample AD_JPNHW2_MetaG_FD_89798 | JGI IMG/M metagenome (GOLD analysis project Ga0116171, IMG submission 89798) | Active sludge microbial communities of municipal wastewater-treating anaerobic digesters from Japan - AD_JPNHW2_MetaG | ecosystem: Engineered > Bioreactor > Anaerobic > Digestate | place... | reverse complement strand
GCGGTGGCGGTGATGCAGTCGGGGCTCAAGGCGGGGGTCAGCTGCATGAAGATCACGATGCCGAGCGTGCTGGATGTGATATTCACGTTGAAGGACACGAACCGAGAAGAGTGGGTGGCGTTTGAAACCCGGCTGCGGTCGGTGGGGATTCTGGTGCTGGACGATCTTGGCGCCGAGCGGACGGAAGGATGGGTGCTGAACAAGGTGGATGCCATCATATCCGAACGGTATAACCGCATGAAACCGGTCATTATCACCAGTAATTTACTCAGCACCGAGCTGGAAAAAACGTATAATGCACGGATTTTCGACCGAATTCAGCAGACGTCCGAGGTGATCCGGTTCGCTGGCGGGTCTCTCCGGAGGGCGGCGGGGAAATGATCCGTCTTGAAATTGAAGGGGTACCGCCCAGCCTGAACCAATGGACAACCCTGCACTGGTCAAAGCAGCGGGAGATTAAACAGGAATGGGCGTGGCTGATCAAGGCGGCGTGCCTGGCAGCCAAGTGCGGTAGGCCACAGTACAAGTTGGCCACAGTAAGAATAATACTGGAGTTTCCGGTCCTGCGGCGGCGCGACATCGACAACTACGCGCCGAAGATGCTTCTGGACGCCCTGGTCAACGAGGGCATCATTCAGGACGATCGCAGCGACTGGGTGGATGTGGATTGGAGTTTCGCCAAAGGCGACAAACGGAGAACAATTATCCGTATCACAGAAAAAGCGGACTGACTTTTGTTGACAGCAGTCCCGCGCACGAGGAAGGAGCTGATGATCCGAATGTACGGCATGAATAAAATTAAAAAGCGGCGCTGCGGCGACTGCCTTAACATCAACTGCGTTGCCTACGGGCCGAAGATTCCAGTTTGCTATGAACTCACGAAAGGCAACGAGCTCCCGATGGCAACGGCGGTGTCTCTTGCCGACAAGCGGGCCGAGTTCTGCGGACATTTCAAAGCGCGAGAGGAGACGGCATGATGTATATCAGTTATCCGGTATTGGTCTTAATCTGCTTCGGGTGCCTAAGTTTCGGCGGCTGCGTGGGAATGTTCGTGATGGCGCTATGCCGGATCAGCGCCGACTGCTCGCGGGAGGAGGAAGCGGTTGATGATTCGGCACCATAACGGATCACGTGGGATATTGTCCGTCATCCGCGGCCGACATAAGCCGGTGAACACAGCGGAGGGGATTGACCAGGACCTGAAGCGGCAGCGGGCGATCGAACAAAAGCACGCCTGGCGCTCTGAACTCAAAAAACAGAAAGTGAGGGTTGAAGAAAATGAATCCCAAAGAACAGAAGAGTCCATGGATCTCGCAGACATCTGCCAAAGCGGAACCTCCGGGACCGTGTGTAACGATGAGGCCGACGCCGGCCGAAGCTCTGAAGCTGAGGATTAGACTCCCCTGGGAAGGCAAGGTTCGAAACTCCCGGAAAGTTGATCTGCAGAAGGAGCTGTTCCTTGACCTGATCGATTATGGTCTGAACCGTCACGAGATCCAGCTGCTGTTCGGGATGAATGGGCTGGAATATCAAGCGGCTCTACGGAAAATGGACATCCAGCCTGGAGTACGCGGTTACAGAAACCCGAACCGGCAGAAGAACTGGGAGCGGAAGGCCGGACAAAAAGCAGAAGCAATGAACGCAGAGGAGGAACCGATTGAATTGACTGATGCAATGATCGATGAAAAGATTGCCGAAATTGACGCGAAGCTGGATGAGCTGCAGCCGTCCCGACTCAAAGACATGCCAGCGAACGAGCTGCCGAAGGTGCCGCTGGAAACCTCGACGCCACCGACAGAGCCCGAAATCGTGCCGACGAAAACGGAAATTGTCGACATAGTTGCCCAGATCCAGCCGCCTGATCTGGCTAAGCCTGGAGACATCAACGGCCCGCCGGAAGAGATTGCGCCGGATAAGAAAGCCGACGAGACCGAAGCCGAGGCAATGCGTGATTTTAAACAGTCAATCGCTGAAGCGTTGTCAAAGAGACTGGATGCGACCGTTGCTGGTAACATCGAACATTTGCCTTTGCCCGACGCCACCGTTGCCGATAAACCTCACCTGATCACGCCAACGGAAGCCAAGGAGATCTTTACTCCGGAAGATGGCGACGGACTGAACTACCAAGACCGTCACTTCCTTGGCATCGATCGGCCGGGTCCGGCACCCGAGCCGATGAAAAAGGATCTGTCGTGGATCGAGTTTGAAATCAAGTGCAACGCCTACTCGATGTCGCGGCTGCTGACGATCCTCGAAAACCTGCCGCTTGGCGCGAACATCAGCGGGAATGTTCAGATCAGGCTGTGATTGGAGGGGTGTGGATTGGGTGGCCTGACGTACAAGGATGTCTGGAAACTTCCGAACGATCTCGCGGCGGACTGGTTGCTTCACGTGAATTCCAGGCGCCGGCAATACTTCCAACAGCAGTCGGAATTCGCGGTGCTGTCGGTGGCGGTCAGTGATGGCCAGCCATCGGCACACAACCCGGGAAAGCCGACAGAACGCAAGGGGCTGCAGCTGGCAGACATCGAGAACGCAAAGCAGTGGATCATTACCATCGAGCTGGTTGAAGGGATGCTGTCACCGAAGAAGCGGTTGTTCCTGGACATCCGGCGCGCAGCCGAGGCGCAGAAGTATGACCGCGACAACGGACGCCCGGATTGGGTGCCATACGTTTCAGTCAAACTGCAGGAGAAAACCGGCATCGAAATTTCCGACCGAACGATGAGATCATGGTGGCAAGGGATTGTGGAGCTGACGGTACGGGTGGCGATCAAACGAGGGTGTCTATGAAAAAATAGTTTTCGGCAACCGCAAACTTATGGTTTGATGTGCTATTATGATATCGTGCATAAGTCATCGGGGCCGCTGGAGTAATCCGGCGGCTTTTGCTTTGCACCTTTCCGACATGCCATGTGTATGGTTCGGACATCGAGCGCGGGAATCCCGCGCTCAGCTTTTGTGCGGCTGCCATGCGCAGTCTGCGCGGCTGGGCTTGCGATCCGGGCCCGGTTTTTTGGTGCGCCGGTGCGTTACGGCGGGTAGGTCACGTCTTGCGATTTGTGCAGGCCAAGGGTGGGGGCTTAAGCGTGACAGATATTTTGCGAGGAGGTGAGGCTCATGGCCGGAAGGCCGAAAAACGAACGACTACCGCACGAACTGACGGACCAGATGATCCGGTTCTGCCATGAGTACGCGCTCGACTATAACGCGACCCAGGCGGCGATCCGCGCCGGCTACTCGACAAAAGGCGCAAAGCAGGTGGGCAGCCGCCTGCTGAAACACCCCGGCGTCAGGGAATATTTTGACCGGATGGAGGCAACTCGGCTGGGACGGCTGGCGGTGACGGCGGACCGGATCCGAAACGAGCTGGCCAAGATAGCGTTTGCCAACATGGACGATTTTGTTACAGTGGAGAACAACCAAGTCAAGCTGAACAACTTTTCCGGAATGTCGAGAGAAAATAAAGCGGCCATCGCTGAGGTCGGGCAGAAGAGCGGCAAGGTAACGGAAAAGTGGCTGAAGTTCCACAGCAAGACGCAGAGTCTGGAGCTGCTGGGCAAGACGCTCGGCATGTTCACGGACAAGACAGAGCATTCCGGCCCAGGCGGAGGCGCGATCCCGATCGCGGTGACGGTGACGTATGATGACGCCGATCCCCCAAACAAATAACCGGATCGTTCGCCTGAATCCGGCGTTCCGCTCGGTCAACCAGTGCCGACAGCGATACCGGATTCTCAAAGGCTCTGCCGGCAGCGGCAAGAGCGTGGATCTCGCCACCGACTATATTCTAAAACTTTCAGATTCGCGCTATGCCGGTGCGAATCTTTTAGTTCTACGGAAATTCGATGCGTCGAATCGTGACAGCACATACGCCGAGCTTGTGGGAGCCATCAACCGGATCTACGGCGACGCCGCCGAGTACGTCTGGCAATACAGCACCAACCCGATGCGTCTGAAATGCCGCACAACGGGCAGCGAAATCATCTTCCGCGGCATGAAGGACGATCGGCAGCGCGAGAAGGTCAAGTCCATCACGTTCACCCGCGGCAAGCTGGTGTGGATCTGGCTGGAAGAGGCGTTCGAGTTCGAGGCCAGCGACGTGGAGATACTGGATGACCGTCTGCGCGGCGAGCTGCCGAACCAGAACCTGTACTACCAGATCACGATGAGCTTCAACCCGGTCAACGCCGACCACTGGATCAAGGCGCGATACTTCGACTACCAGGACGCGGACACATTCGTCCACCACAGCACCTATCTGGATAATAAGTTTTGCGACGAAGCGTTCCTGCGCCGCATGGAGCGCCGCAAGCTGCTGGATCCGGAAGGATATCGGGTCTATGGCCTGGGCGAGTGGGGCGAGACTGGCGGGATGATCCTGACGCGCTGGAAGCTGCTCGACTTCGACCGGGATCCTTCCCGGTTCGACCGCATGGTCAACAGCCAGGACTTCGGCTACAACCATGCCAACGCCCTGGGCGAGATCGGCTTCAAGGACGGCGACCTGTACGTATGCCGGGAGATATACTGTTTCGAGAAATCGACCGATGAGATCATCCGGATGGCCAATGCGGCCGGGTTCCGGAAAGATCTGAAAATGTGGTGCGACAGTGCCGAGCCGGACAGGATCAAGATGTGGCGCGATGCTGGATATCGGGCCGAGGGCGTAAAAAAAGAGCCCGGCTGCGTCAGGGCCCAGATCGACTACCTGAAGCAGCGGACGATCTACGTCCATCCAAGCTGCCCAAACACAGCCAAAGAGGCCGGAGCGTGGAAGTGGAAAAAGGACCGGGTGAGCGGGAAATACACGGATGAACCGGTTGAGATCTTCGATGACGCGATGGCGATGCTGCGCTACTCTATCGAGGATGTACGCAATCCCGGGATACCGCTCACGCCGTTTACTATCGATTTTTAACAGGAGGCGATCAGCTTGGCGGACGCTACGATCAACCGACCGAACATCGACAAATATGAGCTGCTGCGCAACGCCTACTACGGTACCGGAGGGTTCGAGGATGGCAGCTACCTGGTCCAGCACAAGCGCGAGCAAAGCGACAACTATGAGGCCCGCCAACTGATTTCACATTACCTGAACTACGTTCAACCGGTAGTCAATTCGCACGTCGACCCGGTGTTCCGGAAAGAGGCACAGCGGGACTTCAATGGCTCCGGCAGCGAACTGTGGGACCAGTTCTATCAGGACGCCGACGGTCATGGCAATTCATTGCCCAGGGTTATCAAGCGGTTTGCCGCCGAGGCGAAGCTGCTCGGCGTGACGTTCGTCGTGCTCGACAACGACCCGAATCCGCCGCCGACGCTGGCGGCGGTGAAAGCGACCAGGGCGCTGCCCTATCTGTTTTCTGTTACCCCGGACCGGGTGGTCGACTGGAAGACCGACAAGCTGGGCCGGCTGACGTCGATCACCTACACTGAGCTGGTCGACGGCCACTCTGCCAACGACCAGGACTTCTGCCTACGCACGTGGACAACGGTCGGATGGAACCTTACCAACCGAGCCAGCGATACGGAGCACGGCAAGGGGGCGCATACTCTCGGGACCGTTCCGGTCATCCCGTATTTTTCTCGGCCTGGTCAGCCTGGTGTTATGAAGCCGCCATCCGAGTTTTTGTCGATCGCGCGGACGAACATGCACCTGTTCAACCTGTGCAGCTGGTTGTCCGAAATGCTCTGGAACCAGACCTTCGCGGTCTTGACCTATCCAGTAAAAGACGGCAACCAGCCTACAAAGCTGACGATCGGCACCAACAACGCGCTGGCCTACGACGGAACACTGTCCAATTCGCCGGAATTCATCGCGCCGCCGGCGGATCCGGCCACGGTGATGCAGGGGCAGATCGACCGGTTGATCCAGGAGATATACCGTATGGCCGCCCTGTCGTTCGTCACCGGCACCAAGGCCGAGCAAAGCGGCGTGGCCAAGGGGTGGGATTACGAAACGACCAACCGGATATTGGCCGACTTCGCTGCCAACACGGAATATGTCGAGATCCGGATTGCCTCGCTGTTCGCAAAATGGATGGGCGTGCAGCTCGAATACAAATGCAGCTATCCGGATGACTTTGGCCTGATCGACGTGGCCGGTGAGCTGGAAGCCGCCGGCGTGGTTAAGGAGTTCAACATCCAGTCCAAGACGCTTGCCGTCGAGATCGTGAAGAAGATCCTGGCTATCTACCTGCCGGATCTCGACACGGAAACTTTCGACAAGATCATTGCCGAAGTCGAAGCTGCCGGAGCTGACGCACTGGAGAGCGCCGCCAAGTACATCAAGGATCTGCAGAAAAAAACGGACACAAACCCGGGCGGCGGTGATGCCGGTGGCGGTGACGGTGGTGACGGCGAGGAAGGCGATGGTGAATGAACAGCGATATCGAGCGCATCATCTCGCGCTGGTCTGATGAATATCGCCGCCAAGCAGCGCCGCTGATCGCCAAGATCAAGGAGTTGCTGGAATACGGTCTATCGCCGCAGGAAGCGGTCAATCTGGCGCTTTTAACCACCGGATTTTCCGGGGCGGTGGGCGAAGAGCTAAAAAGATCGATGGGGTTGGCGGCTGCCAGCGGCTACGGATCCAGCGTCTCGGCTGATACGGCAATGACGCTGGGCGAAAAACTTTCGCTGATGCCGTGGGCCGCAGACAAGCTGGTCTTGTCGAGCAAGCTGTACGGTCTGGATCTGGCCATGCGACAGACGATCTCCGGGACCATCGCAGACCAGATCCGCAACGGTACCAACTGGGTGCAGATGAGCCGCGCTCTGTATGACGGATATGGATTTCCGGAGAAGATCCAGCGAGCCGAGCTGCCGGAATATCTGAAGGCGCTGGTGAGCGCAGCACAGAGAGCAAACCCGAACGATCCGGCCACGATTGCAGAAGTCAAGCGGCTGGCCCGGATCGCCAACCGCAACATCGACCGGATGGCTCAAGACGGTGCTCCCAACCGGATGCTTAAAGCAGCATATCGGCAGCTGGCTGAAATCGCCGAAAAGGGGAGCGCCAAGGCACTGGCCAAAGCGGTTGATGTAGCGGTAAACGAGAAGTCCAGATACTTAGCGGAGCGAATAGCCAGGACGGAAGGCGCCAGGGCATGGTCGGAAGGGTTCTGGGCACAGAACTATTCGGATCCGGATGTCGTTGGCGTGCGCTGGCGTTTGAGTAGCCGCCACCCGAAATTCGACATCTGCGACTTTCACGCCACCGCTAACATGTACGGTCTTGGGCCGGGCGTTTATCCCAAGGGAAAAAACCCGCCGCATCCAGCCCATCCGCATTGTACTTGCCGCCTGGTTCCGGTGTTTGACGGAGAAGTTGGCGCGGCAAGGGCACGGGTCCAGAAAGGCGGAAACGAATTTCTGAGATCGCTGACAGCAAAGCAGCGGCAGGATCTACTCGGAGCCAAAGGTGTGAAAGACTGGCAGGCCGGAGCTGATTGGTCCGGCAGCCTTCGAAACTGGCAGGGGCATGTGGACCCGAGGCCAAGACTATCAAGCGAGGATTTTAATCATGTTTGAAAAATCGGTCATCCTATCCGAATACGAACTGACCAAGCTCTGCCGGGAATGGCAGGAGCGGTTAAGGATTCAGCCTTGGCAGATCGTTGTGCGAATTTGCCGCGCTAGTGAATTTACCATCCCGAACGCTGGCGGAGAGGCGAATTGGCGAAAAACACTTGAAACTGCGGTTGTCAGGATCCTCGATCCGGTTGACTTCGACCCGGACAGTATGCGGCCGCAGGATATGGAAGTTGTTCTGGTTCATGAACTGCTGCATCTTCGGTTTGCCGAGGCCGATGTTACTGGCCGGGACACTCTGGAAGAGCGGCTGTTTGAGCTCGGCATCCAACACACCGCTGAAGCCCTTGTCCGGATGAAGCGTGAAGCAGAGGACTGGAAAGCGGGGTGTCAACGATGAAGGCGAGAGATAAGCCCTAAGGGCTGGCATAACTGCCGGTCCTTTTCTTTTGGCACGGCCCAGGCTGGCCCGGATAAAATATTTCGCCCCAGGCTGGGCGGAAGGAGCAAAAAATCATGGGAGACCTGAAAAAAGTTTTCGACGCCCTGGCTGGCGTTGATGGTGGCGTGGACCTGAAGTCCGCGCTGGAAGCAGAGCTGACGGCAATCCGCAACGAGGCGGCCGGGTATCGCGTCCGTGTACAGGACGCGGAGGCCACCGGACGCGCGACGGCCGAAAAAGAGCTGCTGGCAGTCCTTGGAGTGAGCGACCGGAACGCCCTGGCTGGTGTGAAGACCGCCCTTGAGGCGCTGCAAAAAGGCGGCGGGAAACCGGACGAGATCGGCATCCAACTGGCCAACCTGGCCAAGCAGGTGGAAACGCTATCCCAGCAGGTCTCTGAGAAAGATAAGCTGGCAGCGACCGAAAAGGAAAAGCGGATCAGCGCGATCCGTAATGCGAAGACCATCGAGGCGCTCACTGCTGCCAAGGCGATCAAGCCGGCCGAGCTGGCAAAACTGGTGGCAGGGCAGGTCCAGGTCAAGGATGATGACTCGCTGGTGTTCATGGCCGACGGTAAGGAAATTCCTCTGACCGACGGCATTGCCGCGTATCTAAAGGCGAACCCCGAATTCGTGTCCAACACTGCAGCTCCTGGCGCCGGCGGCGGGGCCGGCGGCGCTCCCGGAGACAAAGATCCTGAAAAAATGTCCATGGCCGAATATGCCGAATGGCGGAAAAACGGCGGTGGGAAATAATTGAGGAGGAATTGAAATGAGCAACACTTTGTTGACCCCGAGCATCATTGCCAAAGAGTCGATCATGGTTCTGCAAAATAATCTGGTCATGGCCGGCCTGGTCCACCGTGACTTTTCCAACGAATTCGCCAAAGTCGGCGATACGGTGACGGTCCGCAAACCGGCCACGTTTGTTTCCAACGTATGGAATGGCACCACTGTCACCATTCAAAATGCGACAGAGGGAAGCGTCCCGGTGGTTATGGACACCATCCTCGACGTTTCGTTCGCGGCAGGATCCAAGGAAATGGCCCTATCGATCAACGACTTTTCCGAACAGTTCATTCAGCCGGCGATGCGTGCCCATGCCCAAGCGCTCGACGCCAAACTGGCCGGGCTGTACGAGGACATCCCGTACGCAACGGCAGTCGGCAGCACCGCCGACATTGCTGACATCGCAGCGATTGACACCATCATGAACAACAACATGGTCCCGCTTGATCAGCGCAGCCTGGTGCTCAACCCGGCCACCAAGAGCAAATACATCGTGCTGCCGGGGATCAGCAACGCTGAAAAGTCCGGGTCCACTGACGCGCTGCGCAAGGCTTCCCTCGGGGAAATCCTCGGATTCTCGACCTTCATGTCCCAGAACGTCAAGGCCCACACGAAGGGCACCCTGGGAACAGCGAAAGTAAAGACCGGGGTTGCTGCCGGAGCCGCTGCGGGAACGCTGTACAACAGCAGCCTGACTGGTACACTGAAAAAAGGCGACGTTTTCACGGTCGCGGGCGACACTCAGCAGTATGTATGCCTCGCGTTGGCGACGGCCGGCAGCAACGAAGTCGACATCACCTTCTATCCGGCGGCCAAGGTTGCCTGGGACGGCGATGCCGCGGTCACTGTGTTGGCTAGCGCATCTGCTGAAAACCTCGCGTTCCACAAAAACTGCTTCGCTCTGGTCACCCGTCCGCTGGAAAAACCGATGGGCGCCGCCTATGCGGAAACCCTGTCGTTCAATGGCGTGTCCTGCCGCATCGTGGCCGGTTACGACATGAACACCAAACAGGACACGATCTCCATCGACTTCCTGTGCGGCGTCAAGACTCTGACCCCGGAACTGGGCGTGCGTTTCCGGACTGCGTAATGGAGGGCTGAACGATGGCTAAAATCGAAACCGTCACCCTGTTCAAGGGCGACGAACGGATGATTGTAAACGAAGCCGACGCCGCTGCCTGGAAGAAGGCGGGATGGAAGGCCAAGGCGCCTGCAAAAGAATCCGATTGATAGGAGGCCTGCTGTATGGAGATCAAGTTGAAAATCGAAGGCGTCGAACGCCTGCAGCTGGCCCTCGCTAAAGTTCCGGATACCGTGAACCGGCGGTTAGTGCTGGGCATGCGGGTTGCTACGAGTGCCGTGGCCGAATATGCCCGCACCCATCACCGATTTGTCAGTCGGTCAGGACACCTGGAAGAAGCGATAACCGAAACGGTAGCCCAAAATGGCGGGTCCGTGTATGGCCTGATCGAGCTGAACCCGGCAGGTACCCGAACGGCAACAGGCCAATCGTACGGAATCTTCCAGCATGACGGTACGGACAACGAAGGGACCGGCCGTCACTTCATCGCTCCACGCTATCGCAAAGCGCTGCGATGGGTTGGGCAAGACGGGAAATACTGTTTTTCCAAGAAGGGCATCTGGGTCAAGGGTATCAAGCCGGATCCTTTCATCTACAACGCGGGTGAAACGCTACAAAGGCAAGGACTGTTGCAGGCAGCGTTTGACAACCAAATTGAACTGGCACTGAAGGAGGCGGGGGTATGAGTTACGTAGCAGCGACCGACAGCAACGACGTGATGATCAAGATCACGACAGCCGACTGCACGGCAGCCGATAGTTATGTGGACGCGCTGCTGACCAGAATCGGCGCTACGCTGCCGCTTACGACGGTGCCGTACGAGGTCAAGCAGCTGGCGCTGGCAGTCGCGCATAAGATCAGGGCGCTGGCAGAGTGCGGCCCCGGCGGTCAGATGGGGGACAACGACGCTTATCTGGCCAAATACAAGGTTTACGAAAAAGAGGTCAACCGGTGGGAAAACCTGGTGACGCCGGAACTGATCAACGGCACAGAGCAGTTCGAGTGTTCGATTGATCTCGGGAGGGGCTGACCATGACCGCCATCGCCTTCTGGTTTTTGGTACTCAGCCATCTTGAAACGTATCTGGCAGCCAAGGTCGCCGCAGCCGTGGGGCAGGGTTTTTCCCGGGGTGAATTGGTTCCATCCGTTGTTCCGGCCATTCGGCTTTATCGACGCGGAGAGCCGGATCTGGATATATGGACGCGGCCAAACGGCACTCTGGAAATAACCATGGAGATATGGGCCGAGAACCAGGACCCGGACCCTAAAAAGGGAAACGAAACGCTGGCCACGCTGGAGGAAGCTGTTCGCCAGGCGCTGATCACCTGGCCAGGCCAGGCGATGACAGATCTGAAATTCAAAATCACGGATTTCAAATTCGCTGGAATCAACGGCGACGGTGAGAACTACAGGCCACGCGCGATGGCAATTTACGGGCTCATCATCAAGTGGGCAAAATAAACGAAGGAAGAGGTGATTTCCTTGCTCGGGACTAATGTTATCGACAAACGGGATATATTGCTGGGAAGCGGGAAGTTGTATATCAACAATATCTCGGTTGGACAGCTCAAAGGCGACGTGGCGTTCACGCCGACAGCGGATTACAAGGAATTCAAGGCCGGTGTTCCCCAGCAGACGGTAAAACTGCTGAAATTCTCCGAAGGTGCCGAACTCAAGGCCAGTTTCGCGGAAATGAACGCCGCGAACTTTGCTCGGGCAACCAACGTCGAGCAGAGCGCGATCGTGACCGTAACGGATGACGTAACGGCAGAATCGGTGGTTCTGAGCGGAACGGACACCGTACAGCTGGCAAAAGGCCGCCACATCACAAGCCTGGTCATCGTAAAGGGCGCGACACCCTGCGTGCTGAACACCGATTACGAACTCGTTTCGGCAGCTACTGGGCAAATCCGGCGCGTACCCGGATCCCTTGTCATCGCTTCGGGTGACACGGTGTCGTGTGCCTATACCTACCGAGAAAGCGACGCAGTGTCTTTTGGCGGGGGTGCGCAGCCTGCTGACGCGCCGGCCAAATTCGTGTATGACAGCCCGGACGGCGATGTTCGGATCACCATCGAGTTCCCGCTGGCCAAGATCAAGACCGGCAACGCGATCACGTTTAAGGAAGAGGACTTCTCGACGTCCGACTTCACGGTCGTGGCCGTGTCGGACAGCTCAAAAGCAGCCGGAGCCCAGCTGGGCACGATCACGATCGAATATTTCCCGACGTGATCTGAATAGAATAGTGTTTGAAGGGGCCGGGAAACCGGTCCCTATCTTTTTGCAAAAAGGAGCATAACCATGGGACGGAAAGTTACTGATGCACAGATTGCTGAAGCGTTGAATCCCGCGCTGTCGGAAGACATGGCGGTGTTGGGTGAGCAGAAGTTCAAGGTCATTACCATGCCCTTATCGGTCGAACAGGTTTTTCTGAAGAAATTGCGGTCCATCGTACCTAAAACCGTCAGCGGGCCGGAGATGATCGACGCACTGATCGAAACGGACGTCAACGACCTGTGTGAACTGGCGGCCATGATAGTCAAGAACGCAGGCGAGGACTATAAGCCATTGACGGCCGCTGATATCTTGCATTCGGCCCGTTTGGTGGACATCATCGGTGCGATCGAAATGCAGATCGAGAAACAGGGGTACCTGGATTTTTTGTTACGGATAACGGCAGCGCTGCCGGGAGTGCTGACCGCCAAGCGGTAAATATTATCGAGCTAGCCATGGAGCGGGGGATCAGTACCGAGCAGCTGCTCGCAACCATGACTAGACCACGGCTGATGCTGTATTCATACCTCAAGGAAAAAGAGAAATTCAACAAGGCCTTGAGCATGTTGTCGAAAGGGGGCGCGTTACCATCGCGAATAATTCTACCGCCGGGCGTTCAGCGGACAAAATAATCCGGATCCTGATGCAGGCGGATCCCGGCAACGTGAATCAGGTGCTGGATCAGGTCACGCAGAAAATGAAAAACGTGGCGGCGCAGGGAGCGGGGACTGGTGGAGCAACGCCTCCGCCGTTACCTGGAACCGGTGGCGCCGGGGCTCCGCCTGCGATTCCCTCGGCAGTGTCCGCCAGCTGGTCGAAACTGACAGGGATGGTTGGAACAACAGGAGCCGCGCTGACTGTTGTCGGGGTGATGGCAACGGCAGCGATTGCCGCGATTAAAGCCGTCGGCGCAGCAATCGAGCCCTTCGTCAGACTGAACAGTGAGATAGAGAACACGCAGCTTAAATTCAAGGTCCTGCTTGGGGACGCGGCCAAGGCAAAGGCAGCCTTTGCTGAAACTAAGAAATACGCGGACACGACGCCTTTCACCTTGAAGGAGACGGCATCTGCACGGACCAAGCTGTTTTCGGCCAACATCGAAGATATGGATACTCTGAAAGCGGCCGGAGACCTGGCTGCTGCCAGCGGACGTTCCCTGGATGAAGCGGCCATGGCGTTTGCACGGCTGAAGTCTGGCGCCACCGGTGAAGCCATGGAAATGCTGCGATACATGAACGTATCGAGGCAGATGTTCCGGGCGGAAGGGATTGATTTTGACGCAGGAGGGCAGGCGCTGGCCACGGCGGAAGAGCTGACGGGAGCGCTGCGGAATATCGTTAAAGCCAATTTCGGCGGCATGACGGACGAGATTGGGAAGCAATGGTCCGGCCTGTGGTCGACGTTCGGCGATACCGTGGACAACGCCATGAGGGGAATCAGCAGCGGAAGTTTTGTCTGGCTCAAGAACGCAGTGTCATCTGCCATCACGGCCATCAATGGACTCCTCGACAGTGGAGCCCTGCAGCAGTTTGGCAGCGCTGCAGGAGCAATCTTCGGCGCAATAGTCGGGGTAGTTAAAAATATTGGCACTGCCCTGGCGCCTCTTGGAGCCATCATTGGCGTGACGCTTGTGCAGGCGCTAGGGGTAGCTGCTGGAATCATTGCCACGATAGCCGTCGGGATTCGGTTGATAGCCAGTGCGGCTGAATTTGTTGTAGACGTTGTGACATCCGGAAACCTGACAAAGTCACTGGCTGATGCGAAAGCCAGGCAAAGAGAAATCCTGGGAGACTACCGCGTCCAGATGCAACAGGCAGGGTCGGCTGTAAAAGGGCAGACGCTCGATCTGAACGATAATACCGAGGCAACCAATAAAAACGCCAAGGCAATGACCAAAGCACAGATCACGGCCATCGAGGCGCGGGACCAGGCTGTGGCAAACATCAAGAGAGTGCAGGCTGCCCAGGAATCGACGTGGGCGGTTGAAAAGGCCCGGGGCCGGGACGCAGTGCAGCTGGCCCAGATGGAGATGGAGCAGGCCAAGCTGAACCTGGCGGCCATGCAGGAAAAAGAAGAGGCCGTCCGCGCTGCCCAGGAGGCTGCCGGCAAGCCGTATCGGAAATCAAACGAGATGATGTCTTCCGAGGTCGCTTACGCCAAGTCGCTTGAAAACTACTACGACAAGCTCATCGCGAAAAAATCGGCCATGGGCGAGTTTATCACCACGACCAGCAAACTGCTTGCGGAGGCTGACGCGATCGACAAGCGGGGCGGCGACAGCGGAGTAAAACGCTATGAGGCCCTGAAGTCTTCCGTTGATGAATATCTGGACTCTTTGCAAAAGCTGCGGGAAAGCCAGATCCAAACCTCCACCGGTCTGGCCAAGATGCAGGAAGCGACTTCGGCAGCCCAGGCCGGAAATGTCACGCAGTATCAAAATATGGCTGCGGTCATCGATCAGAGCGAAAAGGTGTTCCAGATCCAGGCGCTGCAGGAACGGCTGCAACAGATCCAGCAGCTATCCGAGGCGCAGAATCTCGGGGCCCGCGACCGCTTCAGCCTGTACGAACAGGAGCGGCAAGTGTTCGGCCAGTTGACGGGCAGCATCAGCGGCGCGATCGACGACACCATGCAAAAGATCGAATCGATGCAGTCCAAAGCCCTGGGAGCCGCGTCGAGCGCTGTGGGCATTCTGGACAAGGTGGGAGCCAGCAAAGGCGCTTACAGCGAAGTGGCCGACATGGTAAGCCGGTTGAGCAAGACCGACATGAGCCTGGCCAACTTGGGGCAGCTGGCGAATGTCGCAGATCAGCTAAAGAAAAAAGGGATCTCGGTCGGCGACATCATGCCGAGTTCCGATCAGATCATCTCGGCGCTGAAACGGGAGCTGTCGGACGTACCGGATACGATCAGCAAACTGCAGTCCGGGATGCAGACGCTGATCGGAATGTCAACGCAAATCGGCGCCCAGGCGGCAGAAAACTTCTGGAAGCCCTGGGAAGCAAAAATAGCGACTCTCAAATCGCAGTTTGCTTCACTGTCCGACACAAACCTGAACCCGCTCAATTACGTTCCGCCACCGGTGCCGATTCCTCAATCCAATGCTGCCAACACGGCGGCAGCCGGCAAGAACGTGAACGTGAATGTGCAGACAACGAACCAGATCCAGGGAAGCACACTGAAGGACATAAATGATGTCGTGTCCAAGGCAAAAGACCGGTTCGGCGAAGAACTGCACTCCGCGTTGGTTGAAGCCAACGCACAGTATGGATTCTAGGAGGGGTTGAGATGTACTTTTTCACGATCGGTACCGTAGTGGCCGTGGACGACCCCTCCGATTTTGTTGAGATCCCGGATGACCGGATCTCGAATGTCCCTTGTATCGACGACACCTATCTGGAAGATCTGGGTCTCAATGCCGCAGGGACAACCTACAGCATGAAGCTGACGGTGACTGATGCTGGCCTTGCGGCGCTGCGGGCCTATCGGGCAGCAGGGACGAAACCGGCCATCACTGACCACCGGGGAAACAGCCTTGGAAGTCGGGCGTTCAAGCTTGGGCGAACGACGTATGTTGACGGCTGCGCCTTGCGCCAGGTTGAAATCGAAATATTGAGAGGGTGAGCGGATGGCATACCTGAACCTCTATAAAAACAATCCGACAGCCGGCGGAGTGGACGGGAACAAAGTCGTTGCCGGGAATCCGGTCATCACACCCTATCTTGACCTTGTCAGCGGCGAAACCGCCAATATCAAATTAGCCTTGCGCTGCGATGCCGGGTTCGCCAGTTTGCAGCCGACGGTCATCACTCCAGCCTCAACGGCGACGACGCTATCGGCGGAAGCGCTGGCGGACGCACTCACAATAGTGGTCGAATCGGCAACGGGTCTGCAGGTGGGAAATCTGCTCGACATCGGTGCCGGAGAAACCATTGAAACAAAGCGGATTATCGGTATTGACGGGTCGGCTATAACGCTGAACAGCGCCTTGGACAATACACAGGCGCTCGGCGCAGCGGTATCCAGCCGGTCAAAATATCAAATAGCGCTGGCCCTCGATGTGGACGGAGTCCCGGGAACGTTTGGAGAGTGGGGCGCAGCGCTGACGGTATCGGCTACCATTGCGGCCGTCAATACGATCATCTGGGCCCAGGTCAGGGCTCTGGCAGCGGACGTTGTCCCCTATAAAGATGCGTCGTCCTGGTTGGCTATTGCTTACAAAGTAGGTGAGGCGGCGTAATGGAAGAAGAAGCGACCATCATTGCCGAAGTCGAGCGCCTGGTTGCGATATCCGAGGAGACTGAGAATCCCATCCGCCGGATAGTATCCGCTGATTTTACGAATTATTTCGGGTAAGGAGGTGGCTGGCATGGCCATTGAGAGTTTGAACGTCACTCTGGGCACGACCAGCCCTTATGATCATGTTTCGGCAGTCGTCCGGGGAAAGACCGAACCGATATTAGGCCAGGATTTCTCGCTGGACCTTGACGGGATCACGGTCAACTTCGAAATCGAGTCCTGTTCGGCGAAGGCCCGCGGTGTGAACGAGAGCATCTATTCGATCACCGGACGGGAGCGGCGCGGGGAGATCCTTTACCGGCCTGTGGACGCCACCCTGCCGATGATTTATAACAGTGAAACCAATGCGTACGGTATGCCGACGGTGACGCAGATTCTGCATGCTGCCGGGCTGAATGTGCTCTATGATGCGCCAGACTTCAGGCCGACACAGGCGGGGATGGGATGGAAGACCACTAATGAAGCCGGAACGCAAAACACCACGGTGCGGATCCGCGAGTCGAGTGTTCAATCGCTGCTGGAAAAGCTGTTCGGGTGGTCGGCGGAATACGGCAAGCGAAAGATCTGTTACCACGTCCGGACTGGCGTGATTTATGTTTGGGAGCTGCAGAGGGCGACAGGGCAGAGCCTGACGGTCACTGAACAGATGTGCCCGGAAGAAAACGCGCCTGTCATCGACAAGCAGCGGATCCGGAAGTTCACCGAAACCACTGATACCAATGGAAACGAGGTGTCGAACCCGCCGGGAACCTGGGGCGGGTTCGGATGGGATTATGCCGATGTTCCATTCTCCGGAGGCGCTTCACACGGGACCGCATCGCTGACGTACAGCAACGGCGTCCTGGTGTCGTCGTC
>Ga0116171_10002537_pt1 | contig 17275 bp, 17 predicted proteins | sample AD_JPNHW2_MetaG_FD_89798 | JGI IMG/M metagenome (GOLD analysis project Ga0116171, IMG submission 89798) | Active sludge microbial communities of municipal wastewater-treating anaerobic digesters from Japan - AD_JPNHW2_MetaG | ecosystem: Engineered > Bioreactor > Anaerobic > Digestate | place... | reverse complement strand
CAGCCCGCCAGCGCCTGCGTGATCAGTTTTTCAGCTTCGACGAGCGCCGCATCGATTTTTTCGATGTCCTTGCCGCCGGCCGTCGCCATATCTGGCCGGCCGCCACCGCTTCCTCCGGCAATTTTTGCGATATCCTTGATGAGTTTGCCGGCGTGCAGGCCTTTTTTAACCAGGTCAGCGGTCAGTTTAAGCACGAATCCGGCTTTATCTCCGCCGGTTGCCAGCAACACTACCGTCTTTTCTCCGGCATTGCCGACCAGTTCATCAGAAATTTCCTTCATTTCATCGACGCTGAGACCTTCGGTGCGCGACAGAATCACCGACATACCGCTGATCTGCCGGGCGCCGGCCCTGACTGTATCAAGACGGCCACGGGCATCTGATTTGCGCATTTTATCGAGTTCACGGCGCAATTCGCGTGCTTCAGCAACCAGTTTTTCGGCTTTGGGCATCAGGCTTTTCTGGTCACATTCGAGCACTCGGGCCAGATCGCGTTCAAAGCGGCGCAGGTCGTGCAGAACATCGAGTGACGAGGCGCCGGTAACCGCTTCAATACGGCGCACACCTGCGGCGATTGAAGATTCAGAAGCTATTGAGAACAGGCCAATTTCGGCAGAATTGCCGATATGAGTGCCGCCGCACAATTCTTTTGAATAATTACCAACGCTGATAATGCGCACCCGGTCGCCATATTTTTCGCCAAACAGGGCCATGGCTCCGGTTTTAACGGCATCGGCAAAGCTCTTTTCATCGACATGAACGTTGTGAGCTTCGAGAATCTGCTCATTGACGCGATTCTCGATCTTTTCGAGCACATCTGGCCCGATAGATTCAAAATGGGTAAAGTCGAAGCGCAGACGGTCGGGGTTAACCAGTGAACCCGCCTGTTTGACGTGGTCGCCGAGGATTTCCTGCAGGGCTTTGTGCAGAAGGTGGGTCGCGGTATGGTTGCGCATGGTGGCCCGACGACTGCGGGTTTCGACCTGCATGTTGACCTGATCACCTTTTTTGAAGCGGGTGGTGGATTTCCAGGCACCGATATGCAGCCAGACACTTTCGGCCTTTTCGGTGGTTTCGACGATAAATTCGGCTCCGGTGGCACTGATTGTGCCTTTGTCGCCGATCTGACCACCTGATTCGGCGTAAAATGGTGATTTATCGGTAACGACCAGCACCTTGTCTTTTGCTTCAACGACGTCGAGAACCTTGGCGGTATCATGCATGGTTTGGTAACCGGTGAAGGTGGTGGCGGGGTAATCGCCCGGGTTAACCGCCTGAAAATTGACGAAAGCCGACACAACGTTGGCCCTGCCGCGTTCACGCTGTTTTTCGAGTTCGCTGTTAAAAGCGGTTTCATCGACCAGAATTTTTTCTTCGCGGCAGATTTCGCGGGTCAGATCGAGGGGGAAACCATAGGTATCATGGAGCAGAAAAGCTTTTTCGCCGGTCAGGGTGTCCTTTTTGTTGTGTCTGAGTTCAGCAACGAATTCGCTGAGCATTTCGCTGCCGGTTTTGAGGGTCTGCAGGAAACGCTCTTCTTCATTTTTGACGATGCGAATGATGTGCTGGGCGTTTTCGGCTACTTCGGGGTAGTCGCTCATGATTTCAGCCACAGTGGGAATAATCTGATGCAGAAATGGTTTATCCTGGCCCAGGTAACTGTAACCAAAGCGCGAGGCACGGCGCAGAATTTTGCGCAGCACGTAGCCACGGCCTTCATTGCCAGGAAGAGCGCCATCAGCCAGGGCGAACGACAGAGCGCGGGCATGGTCAGAAACCACTTTGACAGCAGTGCGGATTTTTGAGGATTCATTAAACTGGTGGCCAGTCAGGCTTTCGACCTTGTTAACAATGCCAACAAAGACGTCATTTTCAAAGTTGTCGAATTTGCCCTGCAGAATTGAGGCGAGGCGTTCAAGCCCCATGCCGGTATCGATATTCTTGCGTTCAAGCGGCGTCAGTGAGCCGTCTTCGGCGCGGTCATACTGGGTGAAAACCAGGTTCCAGAATTCAAGAAAACGGGCGCAATCGCAGCCGGGGGCGCAATCAGGGCTTTTGCAGCCGATTTCGGGGCCCTGATCGATATAAATCTCTGAGCATGGGCCAGATGGGCCAACGCCTATTGTCCAGAAGTTGTCTTTATCGCCAAGTTTAACGATGCGGTCGCGGGGCACCCCGATATCGCGATGCCAGATTTCGAGGGCTTCGTCATCGCTGTGGTGAACGCTGACATAGAGTTTGTCGGTAGGCAGATTCACTTCTTTGGTGATGAATTCCCAGGCCATGGCAATCGCTTCTTTTTTAAAGTAGTCGCCAAAGCTGAAATTACCGAGCATTTCGAAAAAAGTGTGGTGGCGGGCGGTGTAACCAACGTTTTCGATATCGGTGGTGCGAAAGCACTTCTGGCAGGAAGCGGCGCGGCTGAGATCTTTTTTAAGGCCGAGAAAATAAGGTTTAAAGGGAGCCATGCCGGCACTGATGAAAAGAATGGTCGGGTCATCTTGTGGAATCAGGGGTGCGGATCTTTCGACCTTATGGTTATGGCGACCAAAAAAATCAAGAAACTTCTGGCGGATGGTAGCTGTTTTCACTGGGTGTCTCCTTGGCTTATGGCGATGGCTTTTTCACTTATACAGGAATCATTCATATTTTGCATTAAGAATTCTCGGGTAGATGCGGGTCACAAAGATGCGCTGCTTGATGGGTTTGCCGGTGGTATCGAACATTTCGTGCATGCTGAGCTGCACTTCGATGCCCTTGATTTTGGCGAGGTCGCGCAAACCGTTGCCAGCGGGATTTGACGGGTGATAATAATGCGGTGCGAGGTAATCGCGGTAGTCAGCCACTGCTTCGGTGGTGCTGCGGTTACGGAAAATAGTGCCGTCGGTGCCCCAGATTTTGAGATACTGCATCTGTTTGGTGATGAGAGCCTTTTTGACGCCCCCTTCAACTTCGCGATAGACGAACTTGCCGCGGCTGGGGCTGTCGAGGTGCTTTTCGGGGCCTTCATAGGTATAGGTAACCTTCTGCGAGGCGTTGCCACTGCGGGCGGGCACCATGATCGTCAGCTTATACAGCAAGGCGTTTTCTTCATCGAACAGACTGCTTTTAAAGATCGTGTCGAGTTCAACGACTTCGGTCATTTCGCGCAGATCACGCTCGATAACCATGAGAAAATTTCGGGCTTCATGCAGGGTATCGAGCGACTGGCGCTGGCGTTCGAGGCTCAGAAAAGTGCGGTTCATAAACATATAACCCATGGCCAGCACGATTCCAAAGATCAGCAGCGAAATCATGACTTCGACGAGGGTAAATGCACGTCTTCGGGCGGGCAAAGAATTTGTTTTCATGAATTTACCTCTCAAGGCTGGTTAAGCGGGAACGGGAAAGAAGCATTCAGGCCGCCGCCGAGTGTTTCATCGCCGAGGATGGTTGCGAGTTCAAAGGCTTTTTCGTTGTTCTTTTTGCCCATTACTTTTTCATCGAACTTGACGATGACCCTGATACGCACCCGGCGCTTTTGCAGCTCAAAATCGGGCCTGGACGGGTCGGGGTCGATATTTGGGTAAAAAGACAGGCGGCTTTCGCGGGAATAAGTGACGCCGGGGCTGTCCCAGACTCCGTTGGTCTCGAGGGGCAGAACGACCTCCTGGAAAGGGCCTTCAGCCGGGTCGGAAGCTGCGACTTCGATGATTTTGCGCAGCTCGATGAACGGCCGGCTCTTGAGTTCTTCGATTTTCTGTAGAGCCAGGTTGCAGGCGACCACCTCATTGATGCTCTTGTAGGTAACCTTTTCAGAGACGCCAAAAAGCAGAATAATCGGCAGCATAACGAGTGATGCCACCGAAAGTGCGACAAGTATTTCAACCAGGGTAATACCCCTGAAAGTTCTGGAAGAAAAATTTTTCAAAAGCTGTAAACTCCTTCCTTCATACGGCCGATATAGAAAGCAAAGAAAATTTCTCGAGGTCAAACAAATGAAAGTTAACAAGAAACATTTCGGTCTGATTCTTGCATCGCTGATGGCCCTTTCCTTTAACAGCCACTTTGCCCAGGCGGCAAAGAAAACCGGCGAAGCCTTCACCCCAGGCAAAGCCTACGCTTTTAAGAAAGTCGGCAAAGAATATATCAGATTGCCGCAGGTCAACCCTGGCCCGGTAGTCGTCAAGAAAACCGGCGTCAGAATCGACCGCAACTACGTCTATATCGGCGGCTATGTGGTCAACACCACTGACAAGGTTATTCAACATCTGCGCATCTTCCCGTCGTTTGCAGATTCGAGTCTTAACACCAGCAAGCTCGTCGAACAGCTGAACCACGAAGAAAAGAACCTGGCGCCCAAAGAAACCCGGCGCTTCGTCATCATGCGCCCCGCTTCAGAACTGGCGCCGCTTCTCAACCATGATATTCCGTTAAACGATAACTGCATACTTAATTGCCGGGTGATTTAACACTCAACTGCTCAATATTACCTATCGCGTTATCCCAGTCGGGCCCCTGAGTATCGGGGGCCTGCTTTTTCATGAGCCTGAAAACATTCAGATAAGCATCTTTAGCCTTTTCTTGCATGTTCTTGCTTTCATATACCTTCGCCAGGCGGTCATAGGCATAGACAATCGCATCTAGATCTTCGCCGGCGGCGCCTTGCGTAAGAAGCTTTTCTTCGAGAAGAGTTTCAAGTTTCATGATGCCGAGGTTGTCTGAATCTTCAAGCGCCATTACCGCGTCTTTCAACTGCATCGAAGTTGGTGATTGCAGCTTGCGGCGGAGTTCTTCGCGCTGCTGTTGGAAACGGGCCGCCGTTTCGCGTGATGCTTCGTATTTTTGAATTGCCAGAATGCGGCGTTCTTCGCGCAGGTCTTTCGCTTCGATCTGGCGGTTAAGCGACTGGGATTGCGAGGCAATGCCCATGGCAACCAGCTGGCGCTGATGGGCGCCAAGGTCGCGGGTCTTGCTGCCAAAATATTTAGAGGGTTTGAGAAACGAAAAAAGACCATCATTGCCGCTGCCACCCGGGCCGACCTCAGGGTTAATGATTGTTGATCTTGACAGGTGAAAAACGAAAACCGCAGTGAGCACGAGCACTATGGCGGCAGCTCCAACCAGGTAGGGGTTTTTCCAGAGGGGGCCTTGAGGAGCCTGGGCCGGTTTGCCGGGAGGGTTTTTCAGCGGATATAAAGGTCTGACCATTTTTTAGTCCTGAATATAAATGCAAAGATAGACAATGTACGGGCAACACCGAAGCAACGCCCCGATGTACCGTTTGAAAGTATAGCAGAGGGCAGAGAGAGTGTCTATAATAAACTTGCAAAGGTCAAAAGGCTGTGCTATAAATTTAGTAACTTGTTTTTAAGACATAAAAATTTTGCCTGTTCCCTCGGAGAGCGGTGTTTGAACAGTTCCCAGAATATACAGCAAACCTATGATCGTTTCAGCGCACTTTACGACCTGATCTGCAAGCCATGGCTTGAATGGGGTCGGCAAAGAGCAGTTGAGAAGTTAGGCGCGTTGCCTGGGTCGCGTGTTCTTGAAATCGGCATCGGAACCGGTTTAAACCTTGAATACTACCCCAAAGGTGTTGACGTTCTCGGGTTTGACTACAGTTACGGTATGCTCGAAAAGGCCAGGCAAAAAGCCCTTGAAACAAGTTGCGGCCGGGTAGATCTCATGCAAATGGATGCCTGTTCTCTGGGGTTTTCTGATAACGCATTTGAGTTCATCATGGCTGCCTATGTTTTGACCGTCGTTCCAGAACCAGAAAAAGCGGTCAGAGAATTGTTCAGAGTTGCCAGGCCCGGGGCCAGAGTCGTCATGGTCAACTATTTGCGCAGCAGCAGCAAACTGGTTGGCATTTTTGAAGACCTGCTTCATCCGATTTTTTCGAATCTGGGCCTGTTTACCCTTGACCATGACCTGCCAAGTCTCCTGGAACAAAATGGTGCGCAAAATATAAGAATTGAGCCAACCTCTTTTCTTAAAACGCACCATATCATTTCGTTCAATGTTCCTGCCTGAGTTATGCCCCGCGCCCGATGAATCGACCACGTGCAGTTGCCGCCCTGAAAGCAGCGACTGCCGTTGATAGAGAATCGCAAACAGGCCTGTATTTTTAAATTCAGCAGAAACACGAAGAAACCGGGCTTCGCCCAACCCGGTAAAGGTGCGGTTTTTTCAGGCCGCAACCATAATCAAGACCGGCCAGGCCGGCCAAAAAAATGGAGTTTAAACTGGTGACTACAGTAGCGAAACGGGGTTCTAAACAACCCGACAAAAATCAGACAGAACACGAATTTGCGAGAATCAAAGAAGGGCTGAAGGCCAATCAGGCCAAACTGGCAGAGCACCTGCGTCAGAGAGTAGGCATTGGCGACTGGAAAATCGCCGAATTTGATTGCCGCCTCGACGAAGGCAATGAAAATATTGACATTGTTTTCAGCGCCCCCGATGGCAAAAAAGAAAAATTTATCATTGTCGATATTTCGATTCCACACCTCGGCATCGGCCAGAAATACGGCTTGCCTGGCAAAGCCAAGCTGTTTCAGAAAGAGCGCGAAGTCTCGGCCCTGCGCATTAAAAAAGCAATTATTCTGATCCGCAAAGGATTAGCAAGCGTCAGCACCCAGCCTGGCCGTATCCGCTGCCCGATCATCGAGATTCAGCTCGAAAGCATTGTTAAACCCGAACCGGTTGAACGCCGCCCCGCTGAAAACCGTGACACACGCGATACCCGTGATACCCGCGACAATCGCGCCCCACGCGGCAACCGCAACGAAAGACAGCCGCGAAATGACCGGCCGCAGACCCCGACTGAAGAGCCACAGTCACAGCCGTCACAGTCCTCACAGCCGCAGTCACAATCGCAGCCACGAGGGCAGTCACAAGCGCACCCAAGATCACAGGCTCAGTCCCAGTCCCAGTCACAGTCTCAGGCCCCGGCCAGAACCGACGTTCGAGCCGAGACGGCTGGCAGTGCCCCGACTGGCATAACAGGCGTTTCGCAAGATCTATTGTTCGCCCTCAAGGAAGCAATTGTGCATGAATGCCTGTCAACCATGCACAAGCGCTGTAACAAATACGTACGCAAAGGTTTGTGGCGCTGGATCGAACGCGAAATCATGGACCCGAACGTGCATTTTTTCCTGATCATTTTATCGAGTATTTATCAGGGCAAAACCGGTGAGATACTCAGCCGCCGCTTCAAGAACTCTGAAGACTTCTCAAATAAGCCCGAAGACGTCATTCAGGCTATTTTTTCGCGTGAGAATAACCTGGCAGACGAGATCAAAAAAGACTCAGAGCGCCATCGGCGGGCACTGACCAAATTTCTTGTCTGCTTCAGCCAGACGCCTCCTTTTGAATATCTCAAATCGGTTTTCCTCAAAGATTTCCGCAGTTACAACGATGGGCTGCGGGCCAGAATGAACGTTTACGCAACCCTCGAACAACTTCTCGACCGTTGTGGCTTTGAGGGCGAAAAAGAAACCAGATATCCCCTTGAAATTCTCGACGAGCTGAAGATCTTTCAGGGTATTATGACCGGCAATTACACGTTGCTGCGCACCGAAAATGCCTCTAAAAAGCTCAAACATCTCGTGCCCCAGGTAGAATGGACCAACGAAGACATCTACTCATTGCGCAACCAGCTCGCTAAAGCGCTGAATCTGCCTTCCCAGGAATTCAACCTCAACGCTTTTCTACCACAGGCCTTCTTCCAGGATGCCAAAATCTTGGCCGAAAGCCGAAAAGAAGCAATCCGAACCCCCCTGCACCAATCGGCCCAAACTCCTGTTTCAAGCAGCAGCGTTGACCAGCCGGAGCAATATTCTGACGCTGATGAAGCGCGTGAAGCACCCGTCACCCCCGAAACCGCCACAGCAGAACCCACCGGGCCAGACAACCGCCCGGTACGCCGCGACCGCAAAGCCGAATTTTTCGAACGACGCAAAGCCGAAAAACAGGCCCGACAACAGCAGCGGGAACTGCGTGACACGCCGCCCGCACGCACCGAAAGAGAACCCGGGCCTCGACCGGCCCCTGAAATGCCGAGCCGCAATGAAGTTGCAGCAAGACCGATCAGTGCCAGAAACCTGATCGATAATCTTGTCGCCCAGCCTGCCCAGTCAGCCCAGTCAGCCGAACCCGCCGAACTGCGCGAACCCAGGCCGAGCCTTGACTGTGATGAAGCGCGTCACCGCTATTTCGAAAACTTCGGCGGCCATCTCGAAGAAGATGTCGATGCCCTGCGACTGGCAATGGCCATGGTCAGACACGAACAGGAAAAAGCCGAGCAGACCGCAATTCGCATCAGCGAAAAGCCGGTAGTCGATGATTTTTCAGCTGACGATGAACCCGATTCCTATCGCCCGCCCCTCAAAAATTCAGGGCAGAGACCCACAGTCAACATTACCCAGAACCCGCCACGCAGGGTTTCAAGGCCACTTGGCCCCGATGGCCAGCCATCGGGCAACAATCCTGACCGAAAAAGGCGTTTTTCGCGAAACTCGCAAAACCGCAACCGGCCCAGGAGACCAAATAACGGCGGAGGCACCCGATGAGCAAACTTCCCCCGCACATGATCAAACGCATGATTTTCATGTTCTGCGTCATGTTTCCGGTCTTGCTGTATGCCGAATATACCGGCAACAACTCAGTGCCGGTAGCGGCGATGACCGGCGGCCTCACCGCAGGGGTTTCGGTAGTTCTTTTTCCTGACCCCGAGCACCTGAAAAGCCTCAAAAATGACGAAAACGACAAAGAGTGAACCGGTAGTCGGCCTCGACCTGGCCGACAAACTGGGGCTAAGTGTCATCGACCGCGTCTCAGAGCGACTGCTGTTCAGCGACAGCATCACTCTGGCCCGCGGTGATACCCAGAAGCGCCTGCTGCGCCTGCATGAAGTTCTCGTGGAGCTTTTCGAACGTTTCAACCCGGTCGAAATTGCCATCGAAGACGTCTTTCTGCCGGCCCGCACCTCGCCGCGCACTCCGATTTCCCTCGGAGAACTGCGCGGCGTTGCCCGCCTCTGCGCCGCTGAACGAGCCGTGCCGGTATTCTTTTACCCGCCCCGCAAGGTTAAAATGGCCATTACCGGCTACGGCAACGCCAGCAAAGAAGACGTGGTGCACTGGATCGAAAGCGAATTCAAGGTCAAGGTCAAAGATCATAACGAGGCCGACGCGATCAGTATCGCCTGGACTCACATTCTCGAACGCCGCTTCACCGCCTGCCAGGAATGAGTATCTCACCCGCTCATGAAACACAAAAAGCAGCCTGACGCATTCTCGAATGTTTTCGACGGTTACCTGAACCTTCTGCTTCGCTTTATCTGGAATCCGCTGCAAAGGCTTGCCGGCGACCCGGGCAAGGCTTCGGGGCCGATTCTGTTGTTATTCGCGCTTCGCCGTCTGCTTGTAGTCGCGATTCTTTTCGCGGCCTTTGGCCTTTTTGTCGCGGCCATGTCGCATTTTAAAATCGGCACCGAAAATTTTCTCGGCGAAATCTTTGGCTATCTGATCGGCTTCCCGGTGATGCTGGGGTTGATCTACGTCTGCCTTGATTTCTTGCGACTCGTGATTCTGGCTGCCAGCAACCGACGCGGCGACGAAGAGCTTACCGGGGCCTTGCGCACCCTCGTTCTCGGGCTTGGCGTGGTGATGTTTTTTTCAGGCCTGCTCGGCATGGTCAACTTGCAGATGTGGTTCAGCAGCAAAGCCACTGAACGAGCCGAGCGTGCCAAACTCCAACAGGAACAGCAGGAATACCTCAGCTATCTGAAACGTGGCCGCCAGGCCTGGAACGCCTACATCAACCGGACAAGCATGCATTACATCGAATTTTCAGGCATGAATCTAGATGGCTTCGACTTTTCGGGCTATGATCTCAATATGGTAAAGTTCAAAAATACCTCGCTCAAAGGGGCACGCTTCGACGACTGTTACCTGCCAAACGCCAACTTCGACCGGGCCGATTGCCAGGGCGCATCTTTCAAAAAAAGCTACTGCATGATGACTTCATTTTTTAAAACATCCCTGCAGAATGCCGATTTCACAGGAGCCTTCATCAGACGCGCAACCCTGGCGAAGGCCGATTGCCAGAATGCTACCCTCACCGACCTAAACGAAAATTTTAATCTTTCACCATGGAATTCCCGTTAACGCTCATGACCACTGGCCATCAGGCGGCACAACCGCACAGAACCAGGCAATTTAAACGCATTATACACTTCCGAAAAGTGCAGGATATAAAAGAAGCGAGCTGGCAATTCCCGGTCAAAATCACCTTTTAAAGGCGACTTTCTGGCCGGTCGAAAATATTTTGCCGTTTTCTGAGCCCCTGATCATGCGAATTGCTCTGGCGACATCCTTGACCACAAAACCCGACAGGTCTTTGATGTTATAGTCAAAGAGCAGCGGCGCCAGGGTAGTCGTTGGCCCAACCAGCGTAATTTTCTTTGCATTCTTCGCCAGCGCCAGAAGCCTCGGCAGTGTCTTGTCTACTATGCTGATACTGCCAATAAAAACAAATTCACTATCCGGAATCATATAATCTGCTGCCGAAAAGGGGTAATCGTCTTCATGCACCCTTTCGCCCGCAATGATTTTCATATCGCAGATGGGCTCAAGCAGTTTGCTGATATAAGGGAAGTGCCCGACCACCGTAACTTTTCGGCCACGCACTTCGTTCTGCGACATGATAAAAGGGTCAAAAACCCTGTCCTCAATGTGCAGTGAGTCTGAGACCGCAACACCATTTGCCCTGGCGACTTCAAGGTTGTTGTAATAAGCGTTAATGGCGGCAAGGCCTACGGCCGCTTCGTAAAAATTCCATGATTTAACGCATTCGGCAACTTCGCGCAAAGGTGCCCCTTCAAGGTTTTTTGTAAACATGGGCTGCCTGAAGTCGTAAGGTTTGGGTTCGCCAATGCCCATGCCGTTTCTGCTTTTTACATAGGCAAACTCGCTGCCTCTGACGATTTCTTCGGCGACCCAGTCCTCTGGGATACCATTGATAAGTCGATCATAAATTTCCCACATTTTACGGTTCCTGACCTTTCAAGATTTCTCTGGTTATTTCGTGACCACTTCTGAGGCTGTTTCTCAAACAAAAAATTGTGGCATCAAGCTTCTCGATACTGTCAAGACAACTCTTTTCTTCGTCTGAGGTCAGCAAAATCCTGCTGATGCCGCCGTTGCTGATGACGATACGCTTGTCGGCACTCAAAGCCAGCAAGGGGTCATGCGTCGAAATAAACACGATTTTTTCTTTGCGTGCCAGAATGGCAATCGCCTGCCGCCGATCAATGCCGGCATTCTCAATTTCATCGATCAGCACGATCGGGGAAGTGCTCATATAGGCCGTATCAGCAATCATAAGTGCCCGCGACTGCCCGCCGCTGAGCTGCGTTACCCTGGTTTCCATGGTGAATTTTTCGCCCGCCAGCTCGTTAGCGCAAGCAAAGCAGCGCTCAATGGTTTTGCCGACGTTCATCGACAGCCTGCTTCCGGCATGCATTTCAAGAAATTCCCTGACTGTCAGATCCATAACAAAATTCATGTTCTGGGAAAGCTGCGCTATCAGCCGTCCTTCTACATCGAAACGTTCTGCGTCGCTGAGCTTTCTGCCGTCGATAAGAATAGTTCGCCCGGTCGGGGTATCACCGTCTGCCAGGCACTCTATATCGGCCAGCAGTCGACTTTTGCCAGAACCGGTCGGCCCGACGATGCTGACAATTTCTCCTATTGAGACAGTAAACTCTTGAATCTCGCCGGCTCCGGTCTTGCCATGCCCGCCCAGAATGGTTACGGATTTTATGGCAAGACTATCTTCGGCCTTTTTTCCAAAGGTTTTGAGAAAGTCACAGAAATCACGCAGAATCATTTCCTTGTCGAGACCGAATTCTGAAATTGCTTCGCCGTCAACCAGATCAAGGGCCTGCATCAAGGGAAGGTCCCAGTTAATATCAAGGATACGCAGATTCAGAAAGAAATCCCGGCAGATCGGGTGCTGTTGCAGTATCTGGCTTAGGGGAGCTGATAAGACGGTGGCAAGAAGCTTATCCATGGCTGGGCAGTTTAAACTCCATTTTTTTCATGGTTCCCATCTGGTATTGTTCGCCGATTCTGATTTCGCCGGTACAGTATGAGCAAACCGCCGCCGGAGTGGTGAAGCGCAGTTTCATATCGCGTAACCCCTCGATTTCACGCGCACCCTGCAGGTGCCGGGCCAGCATCGGCGCACCCTGGCCAGTAATGCCGTTGATAAAGAAGATTCTGGCTGCGGTATTGACCTGCCTGATGTTAAAGGCAAAAACCTCTCTCTCGGCCTGCGAAACGATGTCGCCCTTGGTTACCACGACAATGTCAGCCATTTTCAGCATCGGGCCGATCTTGCGCGGCGTATTTACCCCAGAAAGATTGTCTATGACGCAGATTGAAAGAATGCCGGTAATGTATGGCGAACACCGGTTGCACAGCCCGGCACTTTCGGTGACTAGAATTTTGAAGCCTGATTTTATGCCCCATTCGACGGCAGACTCGATATTGCTGACGAAAAAATGATCGGGGCAGAGCTTGCCCGAAAAACCTGTGACAACCGGAATGCCGGCTTCCTGATAACGCAGATTGTCAAAAGAAGTCAGGCAGTCGAATTTAACTGCGCCAATTTCGCCGCTCGCGATATTCATTGCTTCAACCAGCTTCAATATGACCGAAGTTTTGCCTGATGAGGGCGGTCCGGCGAAGGTTATCAGTTTCATACGGGTTTTCCTTATTCTAATCTGGAAACGAAAGCCAGGCCAAAAACCATGCCGAGAATCAGAATGCGGCAATGGCTGCGGAATATTTGTTTCACGTTGCCCCCACAAGAAAGAACTCTTCTTTCAAAAAGTTAGTTTAGCAGAAATTTTAGCAGATTTGTCAAAAAAAGTTGCTTAAATATGATAAAGTAGTATTAATGTCTACTTTGCATTGTTTGCAAGTTAATAATATATCGAGCCGGGCAGAATTTGCTTCAGGCGCACCATTGAAGGTGCCTCGGCCATGAAACTTTTAATAGTATCTCTTAAGTTCCTCTATAAATGAACTGGTTCACGGCAAAGTTACATTGTGCCTGGGGTCGTTTTGCAAAGCAGTTTGAAAAAACATGATCATTGATTTGCGTATTGGCGCGGAAAATTATATAATTTTCGGGTATGACCATAAAATCGATTTTGTACGCGAACATACCAGGGGAACGACGCTTTACGCCATCAACGCCAGTCGAGCGGATTTCGCGGATGAGCCACATCGGCATCATTCTGCCGGTACTGCCGAAGAAGAAGAACGAGCAGGCAAAACCCGAAAAATCTTTTCAGGAGCTTTTTAACCTGGCGCTTGAAAAGGAATCAGGCAATAAAATATGACGCCTGCCACCAAAACGCCATGAACTTTGTCGCCCTTGATTTTGAGACGGCCACCGGAAGTCGTGCAAGCGCCTGCGCACTCGGCATAGTAACCGTTTCGGCCGGCGAAATTACCGATGCCTGGCACACTCTGATCAGGCCGCCCGGCAATCAGTATTGGCGCATGAACATTGGGGTGCATGGCATTACTCCGGCACAAACCCGCAATTCACCAGACTTCGCTGAAGTTTACCCCGAAATAAGAAAACGTCTTCACGGAAAAACAGTAGTCGCGCACAACGAAAGTTTCGACAGAAACGTGCTCAAGAGCTGCATGGAATTTTACGGCCTTGATTATTCTGAACTGGTATTGCCAGCGAAATGGGAATGCACGGTAAAAATCTACCGGGCGCTCGGCTTCAGCCCCTGCCGCCTCTGTGACTGCTGCGAACGCCTGAGCATTCAGCTCAATCACCACGAGGCGCTCTCTGACGCAATGGCCTGCGCGCAGCTTTATCTGCGCCGCAAAATCGCCAGACCCTGAATGCTGCTCTGGCAGCAACCTCTAATCGACGCTGACCGGCACTGATTCTTGAAACCGGGTGGCAAACCAGGTGTTTAAGTGCGCAAGCAGAACATAGAGGTATGGAAAAGCTACGGCGAGCAAAATTACAACCCTGCACCAGTACCAGAGCCGTTCGTAGCGGTCTAAAAAGTTCGAAATGAAGAAAATGTCGAGAACGGCGCTGGCGACGCAGATTTTGGCAATCGTCAGAGCGGCGCCAGGCGCTTTCAGATACAAATACAGCGGGATCCAGGTCTCGATGAATTTATAAGGGTTTTCTGGGCCTAGCAGTGGTTCGAGAACCATTGGAAAGCCCATAACGACCAGAAAAGCAGCCGCCCAGTAAAGAACGAGACTTATGGTATTGTTGCTGATCATTTTTTATTGGTGCTCCCGATTCAAGATTCGCAATAGATTACCTCTCACTACATTTCTACCTGGCCGTGGCAATATTAGAGCGCATTAAGGATTTCTCACTGGTTCGACAGCGCGGCCAATCAGCCAGGCGGCCTTGAAACATTCAACGAGCCTTTGTTTATAAATATATTCAAGGTAAGGCCATTGTTCAATGCATTTTTTGCCTGACAGCGAATTTCAGACAGTTGCATCGGCGCAGAAATTGTGATAAATTGCTCAAACGAACTTTTGCAGGATACGCCGCAAAGTTAAAGCATTATTTATTTCAGGAGAATTGCAATGCAAAGTCGTGTTAAATGGTTTGACAACGTCAAAGGCTACGGCTTCATCGAAAGCATCGAAGGTCAGGACATCTTTGTCCATTACAAGCAGATTGAGGGCGATGGTTATAAAACACTGCGTGAAGGCCAGCAGGTTGAATTTGAACTTGCTACTGGCGAAAAAGGCCCGCTTGCCACTAACGTCAAACTGCTCGCGTGAATTTTTGAATCTCGATAGGGGCGATGACGGATCACCGTTTCGCCCCTTTTTATTTTAAATGCAATCTTGAAGGGATGTAAATCAGCAAATGGAAGAACTGAAGCTTAATTCGACCCAGGAACAGCGTCTGCAGGTCATCGAAGAAATGCGAAAAGACGGCATCGACCCTTATGGCGGGCGCTATGACCGCACCCATTCATCTGACCAGGCCAAAGCGGAATTTGAGAAGGCTGAAGCAGCCGCCATCGAAAAAGAGCATTTTCACACCGCGGCGATGAAACTGGCCGGGCGCATCGTTTCTAAGCGCGACCAGGGCAAGACCGCTTTTATTCATATAACCGACCAGGTCGGCAAGATTCAGGCATATATACGCAAAGATGTGGTGGGCGAAGAGAACTTTGCCTTGCTGAAACGCCTCTATGCCGGTGATATCATCGGCATAGAAGGGCCGGCTTTCCGCACCAAAACTGGCGAAATATCGATCAGGGCCGAAAAAATCGTGATTCTGTCGAAGTCTATCAACCCACCGCCCGAAAAGTTTCATGGGCTTACTGATGTTGAGCAGCGCTACCGGCAGCGTTACGTCGATCTGATGTCAAACCCTGAAGTGCGTGAGACCTTCATGAAGCGCAGTCAGATCATTCAGAGCATGCGTGAATATATGACCGGCAACGGTTATCTCGAAGTCGAAACCCCTATGATGCACGCGGTAGCGGGTGGTGCTGCGGCCCGACCGTTCATCACCCATCATAACGCCCTCGACATGGAACTGTATCTGCGTATCGCCCCTGAACTATATCTGAAGCGTCTGCTGGTCGGCGGTTTCGAGAGGGTTTTCGAAATCAACCGCAACTTCAGAAACGAAGGCATTTCGATCAAGCACAACCCTGAATTCACCATGATGGAAGTTTACCAGGCTTATGGCGACATGGAAACGATGATGGATCTCTCGGAAGAAGTCATCTGCCACGCCGCGAAGAAGTTTTTTCCTGAGATGAAAGTCGTCTATCAGGGCCGTGACCTCAATTTCGCCAGACCCTGGCGGCGGGTCACCATGCTCGACCTGGTGCGTGAAGTTTGCGGCTGCAATGAACTCACCTACAGTTGCCCGCGTGAACTGGCCGCCGAGCAGGCAAAGAAGCTGCATGTTCCGATTGAAAAGTCAGACAGCGCCGCAAAGATCATCGTGAAGATTTTCGAAGAAAAGATCGAAGGCACGCTGATGGACCCGACCTTCGTTTACGAATACCCGAAAGAAAACTCGCCGCTGGCCAAAGGCAGCAAGGATGACCCGGCCAAAGTCGATCGTTTTGAGTTATTCATCTACGGTCGCGAAATGGGCAACGCTTTCTCTGAGCTTAACGACTCAGAAGACCAGCTGCGCCGCTTCGAAAACCAGCTGACCCAGCGTGAAGCCGGTGATGACGAAGCTCATCAGATGGACACGGATTATGTCAATGCCCTCAGATACGGCATGCCCCCGGCCGGTGGCCTGGGGCTGGGTATCGACCGCATCGTCATGCTGCTGACCGACTCGGCATCGATTCGCGATGTTATTCTGTTTCCGACACTGCGCAAGCGGGTTGCCGGGACACCCGAAGAAGCCCCACAAGCAGCCGAACCGGCCGCCGAAAAATAGTTTTCGGCCGGCAGCATTCAAACCGGCTGGGCAACCTGAAAGATAAAACCGGGCCAATCAGAAGATTGGCCCGGTTTTGTTTTTTGTCGATTTGCGGGGGCTATTTAAGTTGGCGGCGCAGAGCTTTAACGCGTGCCTTGGCTTGCAGCATTCTGTTGTGGGCTTCGCTGACCTGCTGCCTGCTGCTGTTTGAAGAAGCCATCAGGCGGTTGTATTCAGCAAAGCACTGGTAATAGAGTTCTTCGGCCCGACCAAGGTCTTCGATGCTGGCTGCAGCAGCGTCACCGGTTGAGGTAGTTTCGGCAGCGATACTGCCGGTGTTATTGATCGGGGCTTCGGCTGAAGCACTGACAGAGGGGTAGGCCCCTGCTGCATCGCTGGAACCGGCCATCGCACCGCTGACTTCGACTGACACGGCCGGGGTCGGCAGGCTCGGGCTACCGGCACCAAAATTGAACAGCTTGCCAAACCAGCTTGAAAGCCTTCCCCAGAATGAGGTGCTGGTGGTGGTGGTTGTGGTAGTGGTAGTAGTGGTCGGGGTTGTCGGCCTGGTTGGGTGGGTGGTTGTGCCGGTGGTGGCGGCTCCGAGCCCTGCCGTTGCCAGATAGTTATACAGTGCACGGCTAACGTTTCTGGAACCGCCGTTAACGTAAAGCAGCAGTTGATCGAGAGTCATGCGGCCCTGGCTGTTGTCGAAGAGAACCTTGGCAAGGGCGGCCTTGTCGTCTGGGTAGGTGCTGACGTATTTTTGGCAGAACTGCAAGAGAGAGTATTGCGGGCCAGTGCTTGAAATAAT
>Ga0116171_10002535_pt1 | contig 17279 bp, 7 predicted proteins | sample AD_JPNHW2_MetaG_FD_89798 | JGI IMG/M metagenome (GOLD analysis project Ga0116171, IMG submission 89798) | Active sludge microbial communities of municipal wastewater-treating anaerobic digesters from Japan - AD_JPNHW2_MetaG | ecosystem: Engineered > Bioreactor > Anaerobic > Digestate | place... | reverse complement strand
GCCTGACGCCTGACGCCTGACGCCTGACGCCTGACGCCTGACGCCTGACGCCTGATGCCTGATGCCTGATGCCTGATGCCTGACGCCTGACGCCTGACGCCTGATGCCTTTCCTTACCTTCTTCCTGATCCCGAATTGCTGTCCCTGTCAGAAGATCTTGATGAAGAAGATGATGATTTGCTGCCTGAGCTGCTGCTTCTGGTAGCTGCCGGCCGGCTCTGTGATGAAGACCTTGAGGGAGCTGCCGAGGAGCTTCTCTGTGTCTGTCCTGAAGACCGGGAAGGTGAAGCAGTTGTGCTTCTCTGTGACTGTACAGATGATCTTGAAGGTGCTGAAGAAGAGTTACTCCTTGTTTGTGCCTGCGATTTTGAAGAAGATACTGTTGAAGTTCTCTGGGTCTGAACCGATGATCTTTCAGGAGCACTGGAAGTACTTCTCTGTGTCTGTACCGAAGGTCTTGATGCTGACGATCTTTCTTCTCCGGACGATCTTGAGACCTGTGGTCTTTCTCCTGCTGATGACGGTCTGCTGTCTGCAGCCTGCCTGGTCGGTGCAGAAGATTTGCTTACCTGTGTCCTTTCTGTTGTTGAAGGCCTTTCAGCGCTCCTTGCACCTGTATTCTGACGTCCGTTGACTGATTCATTACGGGTTGCAACAGCCCTCGTTTCACGGTCAGGATGCATCCGGGTATAAAGGGCTTCACCTTCTTTTCTCTGATCAGGACGTGAGTAGGAGGTTCTGTACACATTCTTGGATATATTGACAACTACTGTAGGAGAATAGGCGCGTACCCTGTGGTAGTAGCGGTCGTTATAACCGTCCCATCGGCATACATGCCAGTGATGGTAGTGTGAGTAGTAGTGGGTGTACCAGTTATAGTGGTATCCGTAGTAGTAGTGCCAGTAGTATGGTCTCCAGGGACTCCACCAGTCGGGATAATATCCCCAGTACCATGATGATCGCCAGACCACGTAGCCGGGCATGTAAATGTATCTTATAACTGGCCAGTATGCAATTTCATAAGGAGTGGTTCTTATCTCTGTTACATAGGTCCTGGTCTCAGGTCTTCCCATATAGCCCGGATTTGGAGTTTCTTCGTAAATGGGTTCTATGATATAGTTCTTTCCGTAGAGCGATTCATCGCCGATAAGCTGGATCTGTACCGATCCGTTGTTGAATTTCTGGACGGTGAAAACTGCAATGTCCTGGAATTCTTTACGTCCGAGAGAGACTTTAAGTACTATTGTATGATCATTTCCATCGGGGTAATCAGTAACAGTGATATAGTCGATGAGGTTATCGCCGTTGAGATCAAGGTTATTGATCTTCGTTTTCTCATCGTTAAGGTTTCTCTCAAATCCTTCAAGAGTTTCAGACTCCTGGAAAAGCTTCATCACCGCGTAGAGGTTGAGATTGTCTCCGGGCAGTCCCAGGTATTCATCAGGATAATCCTGTGCTATTCCTGTGGTCCCGAGGGCGACCAGGGCTGCGAGTATTGAAGTGAGCATTAACTTTTTCATTTCAGTAAGTATTAGAACTTACATAATATGAAACAAAACTCATGCCAAACTGTAATAATATCATTCTACGGGGCTATGAATAAGAAGAGACAAGGAATCCGGTGGCTAGTTTCCGGACCAGCCGAAGGAGGAGTTGCCTGATGCCCGGTGCCTGAAACCGGTTGCCTGTTTACATAAACTTCTCCCTTTTCTGAAGGTTGAGGAGACTGGCAAGCAGAAAAATCACTATCCCGACAATAAGTATTATCCTGTTTTTCAGTGTAATGATAGCCCAGGTGGTTTCATTGACATCGTATGGAGGATTAAAGGGATTGAGAAAGAGATTCCACTGGCTTTTTCTCAGGGGTTCCTGCATGATAAGGAAAATGATACCGAAAATTATCATTACCACGGCAGTACCATTGCCGTTCCTTATAACTGTCGAAAGCATAAAAGCCATCATCCCCAGGAAAATAACAGGAATGATGACCTGGCTGGTCATCGTCACAAACGGGAACTTCACAATCAAAAGCGTTGAAAGAAAAGTGAAGACAAACATCACCAGCCATGCAATGATGAAAATAAGTACGATCCTTACAAGCCATACCTTATACCTGTAGTTTGGGATACCGAAAAGTATTTCAATTGTCCTGGCGTCCTGATCATTCTGAATGCTGAAAACACAAGGATAAAAGATTACCAGCGCTCCGCAAAAAATGAACAGGCCATAGAGGTCTTCCATTCTCGAAACATCGTTGTCGAAAACATATATTACAGAGATGCCGAAATAGAACAGCACTGATCCTGCAAGAAACCAGATGAACCTGTTGGCAAAAACGATCTTCAGATTATATGAGATCATTTTCCGTATAAGGATAAAATAATTCTTCAGTGCATTACTTTTCATGATTGTCTTTTTTACGGAGCAGCCAAAGGTAGGCATCTTCAAGGTTTGGGGTTGCCGGCATGGCATTATCATACGGCTTCGTTTCAGATATGACTCTCATTCTTACATTTCCGTTTTCGGTCATATGATGAACAACCAGGTGTTCTCCAACGAACTTCGTAAACTCTTCAGAGGGTATAGATATCTGCCATACATGTCCTTCGGCCTCCCTGGTCATATCGACAGGTTTTCCGAAGTATCTGAGCTTTCCCTTATTAAGCACTGCAACCTGGTTGCATGAGCTTGAAATATCTTCAATAATATGGGTTGAGAATATTACGACTCTCTCACGGCTAAGTTCAACGAGGAGGTTTCTGAATCTTATTCTTTCGCGGGGGTCGAGCCCTGCTGTCGGTTCATCGACAACAAGTATCCTGGGAAGGTGCAGCAGTATCTGTGCAATACCCATTCTCTGTTTCATACCTCCCGAGAAAGATCCGATCTTTTCATGCCTGTGTTCATCCATATGGACTGCCCCCAGGACATAACTAACTCTTTCTTCCCTGGTACTTGCGTCGGTGATGTTCTTCAGCATAGCCTGGTAATGAAGATATTCATGAGCTGTCATGTTCTCATAGCTGCCAAATTCCTGGGGCAGGTAGCCTATCAGCCCCTGAAGTTCCTCCCGTCTTTTCTGAGTATCCAGGCCGTTGATCCAGACCTTCCCGTAACTCTGTTCGAGAATGCCGCAGATTATCCTCATCAGTGTTGTTTTGCCAGCGCCGTTCGGACCAAGCAGCCCGAACATACCATTTCCTATGTCGAGGCTCACACAACTCAATGCTTTGAATGGTTTCTTTTTCTTTCCTATTAGAGGTACAGCTGAGACAAGTTTATAGACTGTCTTTCGCAGTCCCCTGAATTTTCCTTCGAGCCTGTAAATGTCGATGTTCTCTCTTGTCAGTTTCTGGCCGGTCTTGTATATGAAAAGCCCCAGGAACCAAACGAAGCCCAGAATTAACACTACAGCTATATTGTCCCACTTCAATTGGAAAAACACAAGGTTTAACAGTGGAATGATCCAAAAGACGGCAAAATCAAGTACCGGGATCGACTTTCTTAACAGTCTCTTTTTTCCATCGCCGGAAATGCTGGTGAAGAGTTCCCTTAACTGTAACCAGATTGCAGAAAGGAAAAACCATGTTCCCATGCTGAAAAGAAATATCCAGAATCCTTTCTGAAGGTAGAAATAGGTAAAATAGATCATAAAACCGATCAGGGGTAATTCCCATGCCACCTGCTCCATATCTTTCAGATTCCTGATATGGTGATTCAGTCCAAGCTTCTCCCTGATCCTGTAACCGGCTTTCCATTCTCTCGACCACCTGTTTTCCCTCTCATATATCTTAACGAGGCTCTGAACCTTAATGTTTATTGACTCATTAGCCGGAATGACAGATTCACGTGCTTTTCTGAGGCTGTTCATTATGAACCAGGTCGATGCAGGTACAATTATTAATGAGAGGATGGTTGTGATCAGCTTCCAGATGAACTTGTCGAGATTAGTGTAGATCAGAACTATGAGAAGGGTAAAAACGACTATCTGTGCTGCCTTGTATCTCCAGTTCAGAGATTTAAACCACTCAATAGCATTTTCGAGACCTGAATAAAATGTAGGGATGAACAGTAATGTAAGCAGTGTGCTGAGCGTGAGTCCTCCAATTACTGTTATAGCAAAGGAGGCCCCGATTATTGAAACATATTCAGCTTTTCCCATTGCAAGAGGGAACATTGCCACGATGGTGGTTGCAGCTGTGATCATAATCGGTCTTATCCTGGCAACGCCGGCCATCATCAGTGCACGCGAACGCCGGTAGCCGCGTTTACGAAGGATGCTTGTATAATCAATAAGGATAATACCGTTATTGACCACTACTCCAAGTAATATCAGCAATCCCATCAACGTATTTGCATTAATCAGTGAATTGCCGGTAAGTATCAGGGCTATCAGTGATCCGAGTGCTGCCAGAGGAATGCTGAAAAGAAGAACAAAGGGTGTGGTAAGTGATTCAAATACAGCGGCAAGGATCATATAGATAAGCAGGAATGCTATTCCGATTAATTTGTAAAACTCCTTGAAAGGATCCTCTTCCTGAATGAGCTCTACCGCAATGCCGGCAGGAATATTGAGAGCATTGATTACAGACTGGACTTCAGCTCTTGCTCCTTCGAGGAGTTCTTTCGATGACCTGATCTCATCTGTGAAGTTATACGTTACCGTTACTCTTTTTTCCTGGTTTTCGCGATGGATATTACCCATTCCATATGAGAAAATTATGTTGGCAAGCTCCTCCATTTCCATTATTGAACCTGATGCACTGCTAACTTCAAGCTTTTTCAGGTCGTCAATAGTCTTGTCGGCATTCTTATCTGCCAGCGAATCAGTAACTGCATATTTAATGATAATATCATAATTTTCTGTTCCCTGCCTGAAGGTTGCCCCTGAAGTATATTCTCTTCCGAAAGTTCCGAGCGCCGAGGAGAGATTCATCAACGTGAAATTATTTCTCCCGATATAGTCCATATCAAACAGGAGCCTCACTTCCGGTTTATTATCCTGTACGTTAAGGCTTACCCGTTCAATAGTTGTCAGCTCATCGATGTATGATTCGATATCATCTGCCAGGCTCTTCATCTGGTCGAAGTCCTGTCCCTTTATTACCACGCTTTCCGATTGTGTTCCTATGCCAAGCATATTCATGAACCCTGCCCCGGGATTGACAGTCTCCATGCCTGAACCTCCGCCCGATGTAAAACCTCCGCCTGTGGATACATCATCCATATTTATCTCAGCCGACGAGATGTTTTTTGTCTTCTCGGTTATTTCATTTTTAATCTCCGGAAGGCTTCTTTTACTCTCTTTATCCCACTCTTCTTTAAGGCTGATGGTGACTGTCGCCTGCTCTTCTTCAATATTGCTGACGATATCTTCTTTTTCGGGTATTGAGGCAAGCCTTGATTCTATTTCAGAAACTACTGCATCAGTTTTCTCAAGAGTCGAGCCAGTGGGCATTGTAACGCTAAGCCTGAAATCAGGTGTGTCAACCTCCTGTGATCCGCTCAGGCTCAGTCCAAGGCTTATCAGCAAAGCAGCAAAAAAGATAACAAGGGTGCCGATGATTGTTGTTGCCGGGTTTCTCATGCTCGACTTTAATGCAAGATGATATGCCTGGATCAACCTGTTATGAATTGAGAGTTTCCTGAATACCCTGGCATTACTTGCAGAACCTCCCGACAACAGGTAATAAGTTGCCATCGGGATGAACATAAGTGCAACAGATAAAGAAACCAGCAAGGTTGAAACAATTGATACCCCTATGTTTTCGCCAATGATCTTTACCAGGAAATTTGTTGTAAAGAGAAATGGAAGGAAAACAACAATTGTTGTCAGTGTTGATGAGAAGATAGCCCGCCAGACCTCTGTTGTCCCCTGTTTCACAGATGTTTCATAATCCTTGCCCGCCCCCGCGAGGCGGTAAATATTTTCGAGTACCACAACAGAATTATCGACAAGCATTCCAATAGCCAGGGCAACACCCACCAGTGTCAGGCTGTTGAGTGTGATGCCGAAAGCGTAAAAGAAATTGAAAGCGACATAAACCGATATGGGAATGGAAACGCCGATAACTGTAACCAGCTTAATGTTTCTGAGAAAGAACCAGAGTATGAGTACGGCAAGCGCTGCACCTGTAATGGCGAGGTTTATAACCTGTGTGAGATTCTCTTCCATTGTTTCTGCGCTGTTGTACTGAACAACTATTTCCACTCCGCTGGGTTCCAGGTCGCGGTTAATTTTTTCAATCTGTTCGAGTGCATCATGCGAGAGATTGATCAGGTTAGCCTGGTTGTCATTAACGAGATTCATACTTACGGAATTCATCCCGTTCACACGGCTGTAAGATGTTTCTTCCTTAGCTCCGTAATATATTTCTGCGATATCCCTCAGGAGTACAGGTCCCTGCTGTTTCACAATAAGTCCGCCGATTTCGCTTACTTCGGTATATTCAGAGGTTATGTTTACGAAATACTCATTTGTGCCGTCGATAACTTTTCCTGCAAATGTTTTGTCTCTGCCGCTGTTATTCAGGAGTGAGCTCACCTGTCCAATGGTTATTCCGTTAGCTTTACAGGCTTTCTCATCGAGCCTTACCTCAATGGAATTTTCCTTGCCGCCATATACCTGTACTCCGGCAATGCCATCGATGTTCTCGAGTTTTGGCTTAATATCCCTGTCGGCAATATTCCTTATCCTGTCGACTCCTCCTTCGCCTCTGACCTGCAGCGACATGAACTGGTTGTTCAGCTGTTCGAGGTCAACTTTTAAAATATTTATAATGAATTCATCCGGTATGGAGGATTTAACTATATCGATCTTCTCCTGTAATTTAAGGTTTAAGTATTTCAGGTCAGCATTTTTTGTAAAGTAGATCGTTATTGTGCCATACCGGGAATTGATATTTGATTCAATCTTTTCAACATCCTCAAGTGTTCCGACAGCTCCCTCAATGGGTACTATAGCCTGGGCCTCAATATAGGAAGGGTCAGTCTCGAGCACCGTACCTACCTGTACGATCATTCCCGGAAGCTGGAAATTCGGGATGAGTTCCATCGATAGCCTCTTATAGGATATAAAACCGAGCATTGACAGCCCGATGAAAAGCATGCTGATAAGGACCCTTCTTTTTAGAATAAAGTTCATCTGTTATGGTCTGTTATAATGAGGGTTTTGCAGAAGCTTTACGCCGGCCTGTAATAAACTCACTGAATGAATCGAACACCCAGTAAACACAAGGAATCACAACCAGTGTCAGCAGGGTCGAGGAAAATAGTCCGCCTACAACCGCAAGAGCCATGGGTGATCTTAGTGAAGCACTTTCACCGATTCCTATTGTCAGGGGAAGAAGGGCAAGGATAGTCGTAATACTGGTCATCATAATGGGCCTGATCCTTTGTGACCCTGCAGTGATTACTGCTTCTTTTTTACTAATTCCCGACTCCCGAAGCTGGTTTATCCTGTCGATAAGGATTATGGCATTGTTTACTGCAATACCTGCAAGCATAATAATTCCGATATATGCCATCATGTTCAGCGACCTTCCAAGAAGAAAGAAAGTAAGGACAGTGCCTACTCCTGCAAGCGGTATAGTGAGCATGATTACGAAGGGCTGGATTATTGATTCAAACTGTGCAGCCAGCACCATGAATACAAGTACGAGCGACAGTATGAGTGCGAAAGTCAGATTGGAGGAGGATTCTTTCCTTTTCATTTCCTCTCCTGTAAAGGTCATCTTATAATCTGCCGGAAGATTTACTGACTTCAATGAAGCTTCAGAATCCTTTATTACGCGGTCAAATTGAATGCCGGGCTTCAGCATCGCATATATATAGCAGGTCCTGGTCTGGTTTCTGCGCGTAATCTCCCTCGGGCTTACAATAGTCCGGATTGTGGCCAGTTCGCTCAGAGGGACCTTTACTGAGCCTGCAGTGATCATCAAGTCGCGAAGCTGACTGAGTGAGATATCGCCCAGTTTTATCGTAATATCCTTCATCTCTCCCTCTTTCTCAAAGCTTCCTGCCGAAGAACCTTCGAGGTAGCTTTTGATCTGGTTAACCACACTTTCAACAGAAACGCTGTAGTAGCTTGTACGGAACCTGTCGATGGCCACTTCAACCTCAGGAGTGCCCTCATCCATCGATGTGGTGATATTATAAAGGCCTGTGTTCTGTTCAAGTATTGCCTTTGACTCATCAAGTATTCTTTCCAGTTCATCGTAATCCTCACCTGATATTTCAAGCGCGAAAGGTGATTCTGTTGTCCCCAGAGATGATTGAAGTGCTGTCTCTTCCCTTGTAAAGGTCACTTCCAGTTCCGGAATACCCCGGAGATAGCTCTCGATAAGTGTAATTGCGTTTTCTGTTTCCCTAGAATATTCCTCCTTAAGGATGACCTTAAGTGAGGCTGTGTTTTCACCTTTAGCCGATGCATTCTGGCTCAGCGACGATGTATTGTCTTCGCCCGACTGGCTGTAAATCAGATTGACCTTGTCGCCAAGAAGCTCACGGATTATTTCTTCACTTTTTATGGCTGTATTATTAGTCCGCTCAAGACTGGTTCCCTCAGGTAATTTCAATTCAACAGTAAAAGATGCCGATTCTGACCGTGGCATAAATTCACTTCCTATACCGGGAATAAGCAAAGCCGATCCACCCAGCAGGACTATTGAAAGAATGATTATAACATTTCTCCTTTCAATTATTTTCTCGAGGATCCCGCTGTACCAGGTGAATTTTACCGGAGCGCTCAGTTTCTTATAATCTGATCTTTCCCTGAAAAAAATTGATACAAGCATCGGGATTACAAGCATTGCAACGAGTAGCGAGGATAAAAGTGAGAATGCCACAGTCCATGCCTGGTCGCGGAACATTTCGCTCGATGCTCCCTGAAGATAAACTATTGGCAGAAAAACAACGATTGTTGTGATCGTGGACGATGTTATAGCAGCGCCAACCTGCCCGGTTCCGTTTATTACGGCATCCTTTATTGACATCCCTTCTTCGCGCAGCCTTGTAATATTCTCCAGAACCACGATAGCATTGTCGACAAGCATTCCGGCGCCCAGCGCCAGACCACCCAGGGTCATAATGTTTATTGTCAGGTGGTTAAAATACATGAGGTTAAATGTTGCAATAATGCTGATGGGTATGGCAACACTGATCACCAGTGTGGTTCCTATTCTTCTCAGGAAAATATAGAGTACAAATACTGCCAGCAGAATTCCGAGGATAAGAGTATTTTTAACTTCTCCAATTGCATTATCAATATATGTACCCTGGTCAAGCACCTTTATGAACTCATAGCCGGGGAGGGCATTACCCATTTCTGCAATTGCCTCTTCGAGGCTCTTCACAGCATCGACAGTATTAAATTTTGGCTCTTTATAAATTGCCAGACCGATACATCTCTCTCCGTTAATGGTTACAATGTTTTCAGGATCCTTATTTGCAAAGCTTACTTTCGCAACATCTCTCAGGTAGACAGGAATTCTTTCGGAATTTGAAGAAGCTGCAGATGCTGTTATTGAAGAGGAAGTTGCAGATGATGCCGATACCTGCCTGAAACCTACAATGATGTTCTCGAGGTCTGAAAGATCTTCCAGAACGCTGACACCCTTAACCACATACCTGGTTCCCAGATCCACGATCGATCCGCCTGAAACATTCCGGTTATAATTGCTGATCTGTGCTGCAATGCCGTCGGAAGTAAGTCCGAATGCTTCAAGAAGGTATTTGTTGGTTTCAATAACAACTTCGCTCTCTTCTTTCCCGATGAGCTTTACATCGGCAACACCCTCTATTCTGACAAGCTCGTTCCTGATATAGTTCTCAGCTACTTTCCGGAGCTCATCCATGTTTGTTATACGATCGTTTTTGAGGCCCACGATCATTACAGGAGATGCATTCGGGTCGTATTGTGAAATTGTGAATTCTTCAAGGTCAGAATTCTGGCTGAAAGAGTTCAGCTCTTTCTGGAGATCAAGGAATGCTTCATCCATATCCTTGTTCCATCCGTATTCTACAGTTATGGTTGCCGATCCGGCCTGCGAAACCGACGATACCTGTGTTACATTACTCTGGCGCATGGCCAGGGATTCAATCTGATCTACATAATTCTTTTCGATCTCCTCTGGCGGCTTTTCCCCGGCTGTAAGCTCGATGTAGATTTTGGGATTATTAAGGTCGGGGAAAAGGTCTGTTCCCAGCTTTCCGAGCGAAATAAATCCCAGCAGGCCGATACCCAGCACCAGCATCAATACTGTTACCGGGTATTTAACGGCAAATCTTGCAATGGAGTTCATACAGTTTATTTAATGATTTTTACTTTCGACCTGTTGCTGAGTGTTTCAAAACCGCTTGTTACGAGCCTTTCGTCTTTGATGAGCCCCCTGGTAACTTCTACCTCTGTAAGGTTTTCGAGGCCTGTCTCAATAGTTTTTTCCACGGCAAGGCCCCGGTCGACAGTAAACACAGTCTTACCACGCTGGCGTGATAAAATAATATTTTTTGGGATCACAATTGCCGAATCCTTCCTGGCAGTTACGATGTCAGCCTTTACAAACATTCCGGGCCTGAGAAGAAATCCGTTGTTGTCGATCTCAACGGTTCCCTTGAATGTCCTTGTATCGGCGTTAATGGCCGGAGAAAGCTGTGATACCGTTCCGATAATTGTATCGTTTGGAATAGTGTAATTAGTAAGCTTCACTATCTGTCCAGGCTTGATTATTGATATATATTTCTCCGGAAGCTGAACATCCATGTACATTGTCCGGTAGTCCATTATTTTGGCAATGGTAACACCCGTTGATATTTCTGTGCCCTGTGTATAGTAAGGAAGATCGACTATCACTCCGTCGAAGGGTGCGGCAATATATGTTTTTTGAAGCTGAAGCTTCGAGTTGGCTACGGTAGTCTTTGCATTCTCATAATTTATTTCCGCTGTCTTCAGCTCTTTCAGGGTGACGCCTCCCTTCTCATAGAGTGATTTTTGCTTGTTAAGCTCGGTCTCCGAGAGCTCCAGGTTAAGCTGGTTGGTCTCCATCTTAACAGAATTAATGTATTCTTCATCTTCGAGCCTGGCTATAATGGCGCCGGCTTTTATCCTGTCGCCAAGCTGCCAGCGTTTACCTGTCTGTGGATTCTTCTCGAGAAAATATGATGCGGCAATTTTCGATTTGAGTTCTATTTCCCCTTTTGGGAATGCAGTGCCTGTCGTATTAACGAATTCTTCAATCGGCTTAGGCTTCAACTCATTAACTGAAACCGGGATTTCAACATCAGCCGTGAGATTCTGGTCCTGGTTTTTGCAGCCTGCCAGGGCAACTGCCAATGCAGTAAAAAGAATAACTGATTTTTTCATTTTGAGGTTTATTTTTCTAATGTTTTAACAGGGGTTACAGGACTCTTTTTTTCAAAGTCATAAAGTGTCTGGATCTTAAGATTCAGCAGCTCAAGCTTATATGATATAAGTGAATTAGTGTGTGAAAGTTGTTTTTGCGACAGCTGGTTCTGATATATGCTGAGGTCCATACCTGTTAGATCTCCGTTTTTGTACCTTTCAAGGTTAAGGTCGTATGTGAGCTGTGCATTTGTCACGTTCTGCCGGGCGATCTCAATCTGGTTCTGCAGGTTGGTGAGGTTCCTGTAAACCTGTCTTATGCCCAGAATAATGTTATTCTGTTCTTCCTCGAAGGATATGTTTGCTGATTCAATGTTTGCCTCAGTGGCTTTTATCCTCGATTTCCTTTCTCCCCAGTCCCATAAAGGAATAGAGAGAGAAAGCGAAACGCTTTCATTGTCGGTCGGGCTGTTATAAACCTTTCCGAAATTTTCATTATCCCCGAAGAGGCCTACGGAAAGTCCCAGGCTCCCTTTAAATTCGTTAAGAGCCTTTGTCTGTATAAGATCAAATTGTGATGTTTCAATGTTGATCTGGCTCTGCCTGAGCTCCATCCTGTTCTTCAGTCCCTGGTCGATGGCAAAGGCGATGTCGACACCTACCGTATCAACAGCAACATTCGGCATTACAGAAAAATCATCATAGAGGCTCATGCCGATCATCAGCTTGAATTCATCTTTTGAATTTTCGAAAGAGACCTGGTTGTTTTCATAATCAGATTTTGAGGAGGCCAGGTTCAGCTCTGCCTGGAAGATTTCTTCACGTGCCACGAGACCTGCTTCTTCCTTGTTCTTTGAAACTTCGTAGCTCTTCTGCATGTTTTCGTAAGCTTCCCTGGAGATCTCAAGGCTCTGCTGCTGCTGGTAAACGCCATAGAATGCCTGGGTAACACTTTTTTCCAGTGTAAGAAGCTGCATTGCATAGTTAAGCTGTGCATTTTCAAGGGCAAGCTGAAGCTCTTTTAGCTGAAGCTTTGTCCTGTTATAGGTAAAAAGAGGTTGATCGAGGTTCAGCGACAGCCTGTTGCTGAATCCTCTGGCTGTTTTATTTGCGTATTCGCTGTACGAATCATGATATCCGAAGCGGTTTGTCAGAGACACCACGGCATCTGTAAAAACAATAGGCTGTGCAACGGTAAAAAGACCAAAGCTCTCGGTAGTTTTTGTTGAGTTCCATTCAGAAATAAGGTCATTGAATTCACGGTTCTGGCTATAGCTTATTGGATTCACCGAGAGTGAAAACTGTGATTTCAGGGCAGCATTCTGGGCATTCAGGTTTTCCTGGCTCCTCACCAGGTTGAGCCTCACCCTCTTCATCGAGGGGCTGTTATCCTCAGCTATTTTAAGTGCTTCCTCGAGAGTGATTGCTTTCTGGGGATAGGAGCAGAATACATTTATTATCAGCAGTGTGACTGCCAGTATGCTTCTTTTCCCGGCTTTAAATGAGTTTTTCATATTTTCAGTATTCTGTTTCTTATGTTTTATATCATCTGATCGCTTAATTAATTTTCACCCACCTGATTGCATCTCCCAGTACTATCCTGCCGTCTGACTTATTTGTCAGTTCAACTTTTGCAGTGTCGGGTGAAAGATAGTACTGACCAAGCTTGTTCCATCCTCCTTCGGCATTCTCGAAATCGACGGTTATTTCTTCAACTCCTTCATCGTGGTAGATCTTATAATGCATGTCCTTATACGGGCTTTCACCCATCTGACCCATCGGTCCCCCGGGAGGTACTCCTGCGGGTCCGCCCTGACCGGCACGCTGTACGTTTACCCTTATTCTCCCCCCGGTCTGTTTGCCTATATAACAGTAGATGTCGTAGTATCCTGGCTGTTTTATTTCAGTCGACCATGTTACCGATCTGTCGCCTGAGCCGCCTCGTGTATATACAGCCGACCGGACATAATCGCCATGATAATCGGACAGGACTACAGGTTGCCAGTATTCTGGGGCCCAGAACTGATTGATTTGCTGGTAGCCCCTGTTATCGCCCTTGTTGATACCAAATAATCTTTTCAGAGGGGCCTCCACAACCGCGCTGCCTGAATTGAATCCCGGATCTTCATTATCGACGATTAATTCTCCGGCGACATTCAGTTCAGGCACAGGAATGTCGACCTCTTCTTCGCGGTAAACCTCCGATCTTGACTTCAGTTTTACGGGAGTCTCCAGGGGTATGTTTATCTCTCCGGGAATGTTCTTTGATGCAAGAGTATTTACCATCATTGCTCTTGGCTGTGCATCGAGGATAATACTTATTTTTTTTGCTTTTCCTGGACCAATTTCCACGATCCTTGATATATCGGAGGCCTCCATTCCGCGTCCCTGCATTGAGATGCTTATATTGCCTCCACCGCCGGGGCCACCGACCATCATCCCTGTCATCATCTGTCCTCCGCCTCTTCCTCCTCCCGGCCCTCCTGTCCGGAATGCAACGTTGAAAATGCCGGGAATGTTTTCAGTATTGGAGGCCGTAAATGTTACAAGGTATCTTACCCTGTCATCCACAAGTATCTCACTTACCAGAGGCTCTTCAAACCTGAAACCCGGTTGTCCCTTCAGGTTGAACCAGTCGTTGAGATATGGGTAGAACTCAAAACCGAATTTATTTTTTATCTCTTCATTCATCGCTCCGATATCAATACTCTGGAACATATTGGCATCGGTATAATCCTGAAACCATTTTTTGAATTCTTCAATACCTGCCCTGGCTCTCAGGAGATTAAACAGGTAATCGCCTTTTATTGTCAGGACTGCCCTGATAGTGTCGCTGCCCGGGTTCATTGCCAGAACGTCCCTGAAGCTGGCATCCCTGAGTATCAGGTTTGCTTTATCATTGTCCGAGAGACCTCCGGCCATTGCCCTTACACCACCAGGTAGAGTAACTTTCTGCAGGTGTGACTCAAAAACGGCATTGATGACAGGATATTCTGTTGAATAAAAATTGTTTCTGAAGAAATAGAAGCTCGGCCCCAGCCTGTAACGTGTAGGTTCGTTAATAACCTGACCGTTCCTATACTGGAAATTTTCACCGCTGATAAAGGTGCTTCTTATGAAATTGTTGAAAAGCCTTACCTGCAGTTCCTTGTCAGTAATTACCTGGTTAGTCCTTGTCATTCTTTTCTTCTGGCGGCTGAAGGATTTCCCGAATCCTGCATTCTGAAGAGTTGAAAGTTTTTCGGGTAGCAGAGCCATCGAGGGCTGAAGCTCGGCCCTGGTCTGTGTACTCATCTTCGGATAAGAGTAAAACTGTACAGGCACTTCAAGAAGATGAAGGGTTTTAAATGGATATTTCACCGAGAAGCTGCTCTCCAGTTCCCTCATTACACCGGAAACCAGATGATTTAAAGTATCCTTTAGCTCAGAAAGATCTTTCTTATAGTAATCGTGTCCGGGATAATAATGGCTTATATATTTTACAGAATCGACCTTAAGTGTGTCAGACAGGTAATTTCCGATAGCCAGGGTAAGGCCTGTCAGAGGCGATTCCGGCCTGAATCTGAAAATGTCGTCTGAAGTTTCGAGCTCACCCTGTGAAACAGGTATCAGACCTGGCTCTGTTTTTACACTTAGCGTATAATCAGTGAAGTCGACCTTTATCCGTGCCGGATTAGTGGGATAATAATTGAGTCCGGCAACAGGGTACCAGTGTGCATCGGGGGTGAGCAGAACATATTCAGATGTGATGAAAGCCTGTCTCTTGTTAACCGCAATCATATCGATACGGTAAGGACTCTCTTTGGGATCACCTTTATTGTCGGGATAGCAGAATGACTCTTTAATGGTTCCACGATATGAAATTACAAGACTGTCGGTTTTGCCTGGCAGCAAAGGAGAGGAGGGCTTAACTTCAACAATATGGGCGGTTGTTTTATAAGGAAGATCCTTGCCTGCAGAGGTTATCGAGGAGATAATTAATCCCGGATTAAGCGAAAAGCAGTAACCGGCAAGTGTTTCCGGATATTCATTTGTAAACTTCAGGCTTGCTGTTGCCTCAATAATCTCTCCCTTGTGTACGAGGTCGATATCAGCAGTTTTTACCCTTACCATCTTTGTGTTCTCAAATTTCCGGTTCGTTTCAATAACCTGCTGCTTCTCGCTGATTTCGTTTTTATGGAGTGAAAAAGTATTATAACCACAAAGTCCCGCACCAGCAACGAAGGCGACAAGTAAAATATAGGTAACTGTGGTATGTAACCTTGACTGGGGGAGTCTTTTGAACAAAAGGATTGTTGTCATTACAAGTGCAAGACCCAGGAAGGTATATAACAATCGCTGGTTAATAATGAGGTACATATTATCGAAACCGGCAATTGTAGATTTAAGAACCGGAAGACCAAAGGCCATGTAATCAAAGATATATCCCATCCTGAACCAGACCCAGAACATGTCGAGAGCAGCAATTCCCAGGAGAAGCAGGAAGGTAATTGCCTGGTTCCTTATGAGCGACATAAGCATAAAAGCAAGGCCAAGGCTGAAAAGGATCGTTGGCACACAGATTATCAGTAAATATGAGAGGTAAGCCATCAGGTCAACGGTCATGCTTTTCGAAATGATGTTTATGACCAGCCCGATCAGCAGAATGATAATATCGAGCCCGATAAAGAGCCTCAGCACTCCCAGTGTTTTTCCCGACACATACTCAAAGTTTGACATCGACCGGGTATAGAGAACCTCATTGGTATCGACCTTCTTATCTCTTTTCAGGAAATCGGATGCGAGGAAAATAACAACGATCGATTGTGCAATATTCAGCAGGAAGAGGTTTACCAGGGGAAGTGTAGCAGGATTCGAAACGAAAGACCAGCTCTCATCACCGACAGGAGAGAAAATGCCGATATTCATAAAAGTGAAAATCACAAGAGCTGAAATTGAGAAGAGCCTGAAGAACCAGCTTCTGCGGAGTGTCGTCGCCTCGTACCTGGCTACTGTTCTTATATTGTGAAGTATTGTCATGGCCTGATGAAGTGGTTATTCAATTAGATCAGTATGCATTTTATGTTCCATGAAGTAGACATAGGCATGTTCTATATTCGGGATTATAGCCTCTGAGTCATACTCCGGGGTCTCATCTGACACTACCTGAACCTCCCATCCCTCATTAACGGGAATAGTAGAGATGACATTGTATTTCTCCTTAGCCTTGTCATATTCATATTGAGAGAGGACCATTCTGAATACATGTCCCTCGGCATGCCTGACAAGTTCTTCAGGTGAACCCGAAAAAACTACCTCTCCCTTGTTCAGCAAGGCCATTCCCTGGCATGTTGAAGAGATATCACCGACGATATGTGTTGAAAGAATAATAGTTACGTCATTCTGGGTAAGCTGTGAAAGGATGTTCCTGAACCTTATTCTCTCATCAGGATCAAGACCTGTCGTAGGCTCATCGACCACAATGATCCTGGGATTTCCAATAAGAGCCTGGGCGATGCCCAGCCTTCTTTTCATTCCTCCCGACAACCTGTTTGCCTTACGGTCGCGTACTTCGAGGAGGCCTACCTGGTCGAGAAGCCTGTCGACCTCGGCAAGTCTTTCCTTCCTGTTCTTCAACCCGGCCAGGGAACCTGAGTAATCGAGGAACTCCCACGTCTTAAGCGCTGTAAAGAACCTGAAGTCCTGGGGCAGGTACCCAAGAACACTTCTTAGCTCCTTTCTGTACTTCTGGATATCCTTTCCCTCAAAGAGAACCACTCCCGAGGAAGGTTTCATGAGAGTGACAAGTATTCTCATCAGGCTTGATTTGCCGGCACCATTTGGCCCTAACAGCCCGAACATGCCGTTCCCGAATTCGAGGTTTATATCCTTAAGTGCCCTGTTACCATTGGGATATACCTTGTTCAGCCCGCGGATTTCGATGTTCATAGAATAGAGTATG
>Ga0116171_10002534_pt1 | contig 17279 bp, 13 predicted proteins | sample AD_JPNHW2_MetaG_FD_89798 | JGI IMG/M metagenome (GOLD analysis project Ga0116171, IMG submission 89798) | Active sludge microbial communities of municipal wastewater-treating anaerobic digesters from Japan - AD_JPNHW2_MetaG | ecosystem: Engineered > Bioreactor > Anaerobic > Digestate | place... | reverse complement strand
CCCAGGTTACCGGGGGCGACGGTTCAGGGGCTCTCCGCCAGCTCCAGCAGATGCTCGCGGTAGCGCCGCATCAGGTCGCGGGTGACAGGGCCCGGGCGGCCGTCCCCGACGGGCATGTCGTCCACCCGTACGACCGGCATCACCTCGCGGCTGGAGGAGGTGATGAACGCTTCCGGGCACCGGGGAAGGTCCGGGAGCCGGATGGCCTCCTCGTGGACTGGCATGAGCTCGGCCGCGAGCCGCAGGACGATGCTTCGGGTCACGCCGAGCAGGACGCCGGCGCTGGCGGTGCGCAGCTCGCCGTCGAGCACCGCGAAGAAATTGGACGACGACCCTTCGAGGATCCGCCCCGAGTCGTCGACGAGCAGCAGCTCGTGCACCCGGGGGTCGAGGCCGGCCCGCGCCTCGCTGGCCGAGGGAATGAAGTGGGTGGTCTTGGCGAGGGGGTTGACCCGCGCCAGGCAGGAAGTGGTGCTGTCGGCGCCTGCCGAGTAGAGGTGCTCGGGATAGGGCAGAAATGGCTCCACGCCGAAAAGGGTCTGGTTGGCGGTGCGCGGCACGGTGATGCGCAGCCTGGCCTCGGGATGGCCGGCGGCCATCAGCACCCTGCGCAGGCCGTCCCGCAGCCAGGCGAGGTCGAGTGCGTACCGGATGTCGATCAGACGCGCCGAGTCGGCGAGCCGGCGCAGGTGGTCGACAAGACCCACGATGCGCGTGCCGCCGTAGGTCCTCAGGGTCGTGTAGACCCCATCGGGCAGGTCGAGCGACTGGGCGTCGAGGCTCGGCCAGCGTCGTGGGCTCGCCGCCAGACCGCCGGAGCTCCAGGTCCACAGCCGCACCGGGAGGTGGCTCATCATGGCGGCCATCGTACCGCCAATGGAGAGCGGGCATGGGATAGCACGAGGAATGCCGCTGCCTCGCGGCACGCTACACTCCGCTGATGGCGTCCTCAGCCGCCGAAACCGCGACCTGGAGCCGCGAGCAGCGGGCGGTGCTGGTCGTTGCCTGTGTGTCGTCGTTCATCACGCCCTACATGGCCTCGGCGCTCAACCTTGCGGTGCCTGCCATCGGCCGGGACCTCCACCTTTCGGCAGTGGCGCTGAACTGGGTGGTGGGCGCCTACCTCGTGGCGGCGGCGGCGGTCCTGTTGCCGGCCGGGCGACTGGGCGACATCTTCGGCCGCAAGCGTGTCTTCATGTGGGGCATCAGCCTGCACGCGGGGTTTGCCCTCGCGTGCGGGCTCGCTCGGAGCGGTCTGGCGCTGGTGGCGTTGCGAGGGGCGCAAGGGGCCGCCGCCGCGCTCATCTTTGCGACCGCCCCGGCGATTCTCACCTCCGCCTTCCCTCTTGCGCAACGCGGACGGGTGCTGGGACTCTCGACCGCCTCGGTGTACCTGGGGCTCTCGGCAGGGCCGGTGCTCGGAGGGTTGCAGACTCACTACTGGGGTTGGCGCTCGGTGTTCGTCGTCGTCGCGCTGGCCAGCGTCGGTCTTGCGGCCGGCGTCGTGGCGGCGATCCCGGACGAGTGGCGGGGCGACCGCGGGCGCTTCGATCCGGGCGGGTCGGCCCTGTATGCCGCCAGCGTGGCCGGGCTCGTGGGCGGCGTCTCCGCGTGGCGGGCCGTGGTCTGGGGGCCGTGGGCCGTCCTGGCCGGTGCCGTCGGCTTGACGGCGTTCGTGGCGCGCGAGACCCGGGCGCCGTTTCCCTCCCTCAAGGTCTCGCTCTTCCGGAACCCCGGCTTCGCTTTCTCGAACCTGGCCGCCCTCATCCACTACAGCGCCACGTTCGCGGTAGGCTATCTCCTTTCGATCTACCTGCAGGGTGTGAGGGGCCTCGACGCCCGCCAGGCAGGCCTGGTCCTGCTCGTCCAGCCGATCCTCATGGCGGCACTCTCGCCAGCCGCCGGGCGGCTGTCGGACCGCGTCCAGCCGCGGCTCGTCGCCTCCGCCGGGATGGCGCTCTCGCTCGTCGCGCTGGTCGTTCTCGCGCGTCTGGGGCCGACCTCGGCCTCGTGGATGGTCGGCCTCGGGCTCGTCCTGATGGGCGTGGGGTTCGGCCTCTTCTCCTCGCCCAACACCAACGCCGTGATGAGCGCCGTGGGAGCGTCCGACCTCGGCGTCGCGGCGGCGGCGCTGGGAACGGCCCGCATGGTGGGGCAGGCGATGTCGATGGCGCTGGTGGCGGTCATCTTCCAGGGGTTCCTGGGTGGTAAGACCCTGGCTGCGGCCGGTTCGGGTCCCCTGGTCGCCGCGATGCGCGGCTCGTTCTGGCTCTTCGTCGCCCTGTGCGGCGTCGGCATCGTGGCCTCTCTCGCCCGCTCGTCTCTCGATCGCCAGGACGCCTGAGGGGTCTTGAACGAGGCGCGCCGAGGGGCGCCCAGCCCGGAGGTGTCAAACCGAATGTCACCTGGCTTGCGGGCGGTATCCTGCCTTTGTGTCAACCTTCGGTCGGCTCGTGCGTCTACCGCGACATGGCGACACCTTCACCCCGGTTGCAGTCTCAGGGCGACATGGATGAAGGGGAGCTGATCGCCCGTGCGCGGTGCGGTGACCGCGCGGCGGCGGCGGAGCTGCTGTCGCGCCACGACCGCCTGGTCTACCGCACCTGCCGGAGGCTGCTGCCCACCGGCGAGGACGTCGAGGGAGCCACCCAGGAGACCCTGCTGCGTGCGCTGCGCAGCTTGCCGCGCTTCACCGGCAGCGGCAGCTTCCCGGGTTGGTTGGTGGCGATTGCCGCCAACCACTGCCGGGATCGCCTGCGGCGGCGCAAGCTCGTCCCGTTCGAGGCGCTGGAGACCGCGGACGACGAGGGGCCGGACCTGTTGGCGGTGACCCCGGGCGGCGGCGCGAGCCCGGAGCGCGCGAGCATGGCCCGCCAGGCGGTGGGGCTGCTGCACCGGGAGCTGGAGCGCCTGCCGGCGCGCCAGAGGGAGGTCTTCTCCCTACGGTTTTTCGTCGGGCTGGACCTGGAGGGCATCGCTGCCGCCCTTGGGGTGGACGTGGGGACCGTCAAGACGCACCTGCACCGCGCCGTGCACCGCGTGCGCGCGGCCGTCGAGGAGGCGAGGCCATGAGCATCCGACACCTGAGTGACGACGAGCTGGATGCCGTGCTCTGCGGCGAGTCGCTGCCGCCAGAGCAGGACGAGCACCTGAGGGGCTGCGTGACGTGCCGGCGGCGCCGCGACGCCTTCCTGTCGGCGGTGGAAGCGGACGTGGCGGACGATCCCGACGAGGCGACCCTGGCGGGCATCCGGGACCAGGCGTTGACACGCTGGCAGGGCCGCCCGGTCATTCACTGGTGGCGCTGGGCCGCGGCTGCCGCGGCGGTGCTGCTTCTCGCTCTGCTGCCGGTGCTGCGGGGCCTGCAGTCACCTCAGGCGCCGGCCATCAACCCCGATACGGTGATGGCCGACGTGGATCGGGCGCTGGCCCAGGACCCGCTTGCGGCCCTGGTCTCCGAGGATGTTGTGGATGAGCTGATGCCGGTGGCAGCGGCCACCGGGGAAGGGAACCAATCATGAGTCGGCAGACGACCGGGTGGGGTGTGGTGGGAGCGCTTCTGCTGCTCGCCACGGGGGCGTGGGCGCAGGGGATGGGCGGGGTCCCTCCGGGGAGCTGGTGGGAGCGGCCCAAGGTCGCCCAGGAGCTCGGGTTGACCTCCGAGCAGAAGCAACGGCTCGAGGAGGTCACCCTCGGGTCGGCCAGGGTGATGATCGACCTCAAGGCGTCCCTGGACAAGGCCGAGCTGGATCTCAAGGCGGCCGGCGATGCTGAGCCGCTCGACGCGAAACGGGCGCGGGAGGCGTTCGCAGCCGTGCAGCAGGCGCGCCTGCGGCTCGAAAGCGAGCGGTTCGAGCTCCTGATCAAAGTGCGGCAGGTGCTGCAGCCCGAGCAGTGGCAGCGCCTGCGCGCCATGACCCGCGAGCGCCTGCGGGGCCGCATCGAGGAGCGTGGCCCGGGCGGGTTGCCAATGGGCAAGCGTCCGATCCGAAGGTTCAACTGACACCACGACAAGGCTCGAAAGGAGAGAGACCATGAAGAGGATCCTGCTGGCTGTCCTGACACTCGCCCTCGCGGCCGGGGCCACCGCCCAGATGCCGGGGCTCGACGAGAACCAGTTGGTGATGCAGATCCAACCAGGCCGGCCGCTCGACGCCGCGAACGGTCCTGCCACCGCCGAGGCGCTGCGTCCGAAGGCGGCCGTGACCCGGTTCCTGGCGTTGACGCCGGACCAGGTGAACCAGTGGGAGAACCTGCTGACTGCCCTCGAGACGACGGTCAGGCCGCTGGCGCAGCAGATCGTCGCCAATGACCAGCAGCTCGCCGAACTGCTCAAGCAGCCCACCCCCGACCCCGCCGCGATCGGCAACCTGATCCTCGCGAAGCGGGCGCTGCGCGAGCAGATCCGGGGTGCGCGCGAGACCTATCTGACGGCGTTCGAGGCGCTCCTCACCCAGGACCAGAAGGACAAGCTCGCCTTCATCCGCCGGGCCGAGCGCGCCCAGCCCATCATCCCGGCGTTCCGGGCGCTGGGGCTGATCCCCCCGCCGGAGCCCGAGCAGCCGTGACAGGTCGGGAGCCGGTCGACGACACGACGGGGCGGCCTTTCGGGGCCGCCCTGCCTTTGGTGCGCCTGTCTCCGCCGCGTCACTTGTCGCGCGTGTAGAAGAGCTCCATCGCCTTGAACTCCTTGCCGTCGGGGCTGGTCTCGAAGGTCTCCAGACGCCGGGTGTCGTCGTCGAGCTGTCTCTCCACCGAGCGGTACGGCTTGTAGGCGTGCGAGACCGGGTCGGGCTCCTGGCCTGTGTACTCGATGGAGCGGGCGTCCAGGTCACCGGGTCCCTCGGCGGTCATGATGCCGGTGGACATGGCGTCGACCCAGATCGACTGGTAGCGCTTCTTGATGTTGTCGTAGCCGACGATGCCGAGGCCGTGGAAGGGGCCGTCGGGAGTCTTCATCTCGAACCTCTCCATGACGTAGCGCCCGTCCATGATCAAGCTGACCTCGGATGTGCCATCAGACATCTGCGGCGGCGAACCCGGGGTCATCCAGAACCTGGCCTGGACTTTCCAGGTCCCGACGCGCCTGGCCAGGCCCTTGTGGGGTGCGCCAAGCGCTCCGTACTGCTCATAGGCCTCCATCATGGCTTGTATGGCAGCCTGCTCCTCGTCGCCCGGCTGCTGGGCGACGGCCGGCCGGCTGGCGAGCAGGGCGAGCGCCCCGACGAGAACGACGAGGGTGATGGCTCTGCGAGTCACGCGCACTCCTTTCCGGTGCCCCACGGGCAACCCGAGCCCAGCCAGGAACCGGAGGGTTCCGACCTGGCTCGTTTCAGGGTAACGCAGGTGGAAACGTCAGCTTCCAACCAGCTCGCGCAACCTCGCCACGGCCTCGGCGCGGCGGGCAAGGGAGCCTGCCTTCCCCTGAAACAGCCGCCCGCTGCCGCCGCCCCGGCCCTCGAGCAGGACCGCGACCTCCTTGCCGGCGCTGACCACGTCGAGGGCCGATGCCTCTCCGGCGGCAAGAACCAGGAGATATGTCCCGCCCGCGGAGGCGGTGAGGAACACCGCCTTGGCAGGTGCCGCGGTCACCACCGCGCGAGCGAGGCGTTGCAGGGAGGCCGCGTCGCCTCCCTCAAGGTGCGCCTCGACCAGCGATTCTGGCCGTCCCGCCAGGACCCCGGCCTGGGCCTCGGCCAGCGCCTCCTCGAGCTGCCGCACCTGGCGGTGGGCGTCGGTGAGCTGCTCGAGCTTGAGTCGGAGGATCTCGGTCAGCTCGTCGTCACCGGTGCCGGAGATGCTTCGTAGCATCGCATTGCGCGCCTCGTGGGCGCCCAGCCGGCGTCGCAGCCGCCCGCCGGCCACGAAGAACACCCGCGTGCCGCCCCGCATCGGCTCGGTGCCGAGCAGCTTGAGCGCCTCGATCTCGGCGAGGCAGCGAAGGTGCGTGCCGCCGCAGGTGTTGAGGTCGATGCCCTCGATCTCGACGAGGCGCAGGTCGCCGGAAAACCCCTCCGGCAGCATGCGGGAGCGCACTGGCAGTCCTGCTGCCTCCTCCTGGGTGACCCGCCGCGCCCGCACCGGCCGGGCGGCGCGAATCTCGGCCGCCACGGCCTCCTCGAGAGCGTCGAGCTGATCCCGGGTGAGTCCCGGCACATCCAGCTCGATGTCCGACGTCACCGGCCCGAGGTGGAACGCCGTGGTCCGCCACCCGAAGCGGCCGAGGGCAACCGCCGTGAGCAGGTGCTGCCCGGTGTGCTGTTGCATGTGGTCGAACCGCCGTGCCCAGTCCAGCCTTAGCGAGACCGGTCCCACGGCCACCGGTCGGTCCAGCAGGTGCCGTACGGTTCCCTCGTGCTTGTGTACGTCCAGCACGGTGGCGTCACCGAGCCACCCGTGGTCCGACGGCTGCCCGCCCCCCTCCGGGTAGAGGATCGTGTCCACCAGCACCGCCCAGGGTGTGCCGCCGGCCTCGCCGACCTCCACCACGGTCGAGTCCAGCTCCTGCAAGTACGGATCGCGTTCATAGGCCGGAATCGTGCTCATGAGGAAATGGTACCGCCATCCCAGCCGCGGTCATTGGAGGAGCGACATTCGTGTTGCGCTCTGGTCCGTTCAACCCCAAGCGAAGCGTGGTCGGGGCAGGAATGCCCCTCCTACTCCGTCTTCCAGTCCAGCGGCCCCGAGGCGAACCGCCGCTGCAGGCGCTGGAGGACGACGCCCCAGGCGTGGTCGAAGTAGGTGAACCCCTTGTCCCAGTCCTTGCCGGGCTGCCAGCCGAGCTGGCTGAGGCGCACGTGGACCGTGCCTGGCGCCGTCTCGGTCAACTGGATCACCACCCAGGTCCTGGCGCCGGAGGTGCGCAGGGACGGGATCGAGGGCGGGAAGTTCCACTCGAAGGAGACCATCTCCATGGGCAGGAGCGACAGCACGCGGCACCCCTCGCCGCCCTTCTGGCCGACCGGCTGGTCGGGACCGAAGTACATCTCGTAGGCGCCACCGGGCCGCAGCTCGATCCGGGCATCGGGGGCGAAGAATGTCTTGACGCCGTCGACAGTGGTCCACGCCCACCAGACGTCCTGGAGAGAGGCCTTGACCTCGACCTCCTTGCGCAGGGTGCGCATGATCGTGCCTCCTCGCTCGATCCGTTCCACCGCGGCGGCGAGCAGCCGGTTGAACTCGGCCGGCGCCTCGAGCATCCCGAAGTGGCCGACCTTCGGCTGGTAAGTCACGTCGTACGGTGCGAAGCGGTTGTTGCCCGCCACGTTGGTGGGGAAGTGGGTGCCGTTGATGCCGAGGATCGGCGCCCCGGCGGCGCGGAACCCGGCCGCCTCGTCGTAGGCGAACAGCTCCGCGAACGCCGAGCGCGCCACCGCGGGCGGCGCGGAGGCCATGTCCGAGGCGATCTTCTCCACCAGCGCCGGGTCGGTGTCTTTCGGGATCATGCCGCGCACGAAGCCCTTCGTGAAGCCGGGAAAGTCCTTCTCCATCGCCGCCTGCCACTCGGCGAGCAGCTTCGGGTCGATCTTCTCCGAGGCGTCGTTGAGCGTGTCGATGGCGATGAGCCCGAGCACCTTGCCGGGCAGCAGCCGCGCCGCCTCGAGCATCACGTCGCCGCCCATCGAGTGGCCGACGAGGATGACCTTGCCAAGCTTCTCCTGCTCGACCACGGCCTTGACGTCCTCGCCAAACGCCGGCAGCGTGTAGCGCGTCCGCTGCTGGCCAGACGAGCCATGGCCGGCAAGATCCACGCGCACCACGCGGTGCTTTGCGGCGAACGCCGGCACCTGGTTGTCCCAGTAGGTGGCGTCGCACGACCAACAGTGGATGAAGACGAGCGCCGGCTCCCCGGCCCCGTCGACGAGGTAGTGGATGGGTGTCCCATCCGCCGAGCGCGCCGTGCCCTCGGTATTGGCAACGGCTGGGACGGTCAGCAGCAACGCTGCCACGAAGGAGACCAGGGCGAGATGTGAGCGTTTCATGATCTGGGGAATCTCCCTTCTCTACAAGTGATTACACCATGCCGAGCCGGCTCCGTGGTCCCTCCCCTGCGCGTCAACGGCTCTCCGAATGGCGTTGACGGGCCTGCGCGGAAGGAGCGTCGGGTGGAAGGATGGTCACCCGTCCGGAATCGCGCCGCAGGACGGCGCCCCTGGCAGCCACCAGCACCACGTGGAATTCGAGTGCCGGCTGGTCGGCGGCTCGGGGCGAGACGAGCAGCACGATTGGCTTGGGGCCGGTCTCTCCGGGCTCGAAGATGAGCTCACCTTCGGAGGGGGTGAAATCAGCCCCGGCGACGGCGGAAGCTTCAACCGTTCGATAGCTCACATGGACGGGTACACCTGACGTTTCGGAGAGGGTCACTGGAACCTCGACTGGCGTCGGCGCCGAGGGGTGCGGCACGACCTGGGCGTCGCCGACCGAGAGTTCCGGCAATGGCGTGACCCGGGCGGCCCACAGCTCGGTGCCGTGCACGCCGTCGTCGGCGAGGAAGAAGACCTGGTTGCCTGCCAGGGCGAGATCCGTCGGGTTGGAGGAGGCGGGACCCGGGTTGACGTCCGACACCATCACCGTGCCCTCTGAGGTGCCGTCACTGCGCCACAGCTCCACGCCGTGGAGGCCGTCGCTGGCCGCAAAGTAGAGCGTGCTGTACGCGTCGACGAGATAGCCCGGGTTGGAACCGGCGACCCCGGGGTTGATGTCGCGCACCATCGTGGTTCCATCTGCGGTGCCGTCGGTGCGCCACAGCTCGACGCCGTGGGTTCCGTCGTCGGCAACGAAGAGGAGATGTGGACCCACGACCGTCAGCCCGTCGATGGCGACGTGGTTGCCAACCGGGAACCGTCGCTCCGAAAGCAGCACCGGCTCGGCGTCTGGGCTCGCGGAGCGCCACAGGGACCAGCCATCCTGGTATGACTGGCCGAAAAGCCAGCCGCCTCCGAGCTGGACAGGAGGCGTCGCCCAGCTTGCGATCGACGACGATGGGGGCGAGAAGATGCGCGTGCCCGCTGACGTGCCGTCGGAGAAGCCGCTGTGGTTGACGTTCGAAACGAACCCCAGGCCAGATCCGGTCTTGGTGAGCCGTGAGGGCCCAAGCTCCCGCCCGAGGAGGCGAGTTCCCTCCCCTAAGCCGTCGGTGGAGTAGAGATCGCCTTCGCCTGCCGTGAAGAACACAGAGTCGCCGACGGGTACGAAGCCGCGAAGGAGCGAGGAGGCGGGCCCGGCCTCGAGGTCCGAGAGCAGGTGGGGGTTGTGGCCCGACGCGTCGGTGATCCAGGGCTCGCAGCCGTGGTCGTGATCTCTGCCTGCGAAGATGACTCCTCGTATAGCCACCGCCTCGGCCGGAGCGTCAAGGAATGAGGAGCAGGTCTCGGGAATCATCACCGAGGTGCCCTCCGGAGTCAGGTTGCTGGAGAAAAGAGGCTGTGGAGTGTCGGCTGTGGTGAAGAGAACCTCGTCGAGCCAGGGGACGAGCGATCGCAGCGGCGCGAGGCCCTCGGTCACCACGCCCGTGCCGGTCGCACTCCCGTCACTCCGCCACAGTGTGCCACCGGCCGTCAGTGCGGCCGTGCCATCCACGACGGCGAGTGCCCCCCGGTCCCCGTACCAACGCTCATGCGAGCCCTCGTACGGTAGTCCGGCCGTGCCGGGCCGGGGGTCGAGAAGCGGTTGCGTGCCGCTCGGGGTCCCGTCGGAGGTCCACCAGGAGCAGGTCCCTTCGGTGTCGCGGGCGGTGAGAAGGAAGCGGTCGTCGATGGCCAGGATCACGTCGTATCGTCCCTGGATCTCGTTCCCGCACCCCGCGATCCCCAGCGGAACGGTGCTGGCCGCCGTGCCGGCGGTGGCCCAGACCTGCCGTGAGTCCTGTCCGGCGGCCACGAAGACCACCCGCCGACGTGATGACGCCTGGGTGGTGATCCAGCTCCCGCAGTCACCCGGACAGACATCGGCGAGGCGGAAGGTCCCGGCGAGCGTGCCGTCGCTGCGCCAAGGCTCGGAGCCATGGACGCCGTCGTCGGCGGTGAAGACGGTCCATCGCCGGGGAGTCGGCTGGAGCTCGTACCCATGGCGCAGGGAAACGTCGACGAACGTGCGGAGCCTGTGCGTGGCGGCCGGCGAGCCGTCGCTTGCCCACAGGTCCGTACGGTCGTCTCCCTTCCACACGGCGGCGAGGACGCCGCCCTCCACCGCCCGCAGCTCCGGGGCGAGCCGGGACGAGCTCAGGTCGCCGAGACGGACGGTCCCGGACGGCGACCCGTCGGTGACCCAGAGCTGAGACCGGCCGGTGATGTCAGTTGCCTGGAGGAAAAGACGAGCGCCGACGCGTAGGAGCTGCTCCGGGTTTGTCACCAGCTCACCGCCCGGGAGCCGGAACGGCGCCGCACCCGTGAGCCCGGCGTTGGTGGTCCACAGGACCGGTTTCCACGTTGAACCCGTGGACCATGGGAAGAGGACGCGGCCGCCGACCTCCACGCCGTTGCCCCAGGCTACCCCGTGCGCCACCTCGCGGGTGTTCTCGGGCTTGCCGCCGGTCCGCCAGGTCGCCCAGCCGGTGGGGAAGACCATGGCCGTGAAGTACGCACGGTCGTTGGCCACCATGATGTCCATCACGCCGTTGGGGGGATATGCGGCGTTGGGATGGGCGACCAGCACGGTACCCTCAGGGGTACCATCGGTGCGCCAGAGGGCGGTGCCTTCCCTGATGCCCTGCTCGCGCCTGCAGGTTGCCGCCGCCACCAGCACCTGGTCGCCAAAGGCCGTCATCCCGAGGATCTCTGCGCAGGCGCCGCCGGCCGCGATGTCGCGGAGTAGCGTCGTCCCGGCCGGTGTGCCGTCGGTGCGCCACAGCTCGTCGATCCCACTCGCTCCTCGGGCGACGAAGACGGCGTAGCTACCGGTGCTCGCGGCGCGAGGGAAGGCTGGCAGCGGGATGTCCCGGGTGACAGGAGCAGAGTTGAGATCCGCGACGAGGTGCGGCTCCTGGGCCGTGGCCGGGCCGACGGCGAGCGCCGAGGCGAGCGCAAAGCAAGACCACAACCGGGGGGACATGGCTGGATTCATGCCGCGCATCTTAGACCAGGTCCCCGATCTGGTCCGGGTTTGGGCCCCCGGGAGGCTCGTGTCGCTACATTTCCGCCGGTACCGGGATGCCGAGCAGGACCTCCAGGATGTCGGTGATGGTGGTGGCGAAAAGGCGGAAGACGGCGCGGCGGAGGAGGCGCGTCGCCTCGTCGGGGGCGTGCAGCACCGGGTTGTCGTGGTAGAGCTTGTGGAACAGCATGGCGAGCTCGTGGGCATGGGAGGCGAGGAGCGAGAACTCCAGGGAGGTGACCGCCTTGGAGACCATCTCATCGGTGCGGCCGCAGGCCAGGACCAGCTCCCAGAGGCCGTCGGGGATCTCGGCATTCCCTACCGCGGCCACGTCCTCGGCGGTCGAGCCGGCCAGGCCCTTCTCGGCCAGCTTGTCGAAGATCTTCCGGGCGCGCACGGCCGAGTACTGCAGGTACGGCCCGGTGTCGCCCTCGAACGCCAGCGCCTCCTCGAAGTCGAAGGCGAGGACGCGGTTGCGGCTCTGGCGGGCCATCTGGTAGCGAAGCGCGCCGACGGCGATGGCGCGGGCGCGGTCACCGAGGGCGGCGGGAGCGGTGCCTTCGCCCTGCCGCGTGGCGATGGCCTTGCCAGCCTCGCTGACCAGGGTGGCGAGCAGCGCGTCGGCCTCGACGCCGATGCCGCGCCGCCCCGACATCTCGATGAACGGCTTGCCCATGTCCTCCGCGGAGAGGCCGAAGTCGATGCCGCTGGTTGCCTCCAGGCGCTTCACGGCGGCCGGAGTGAGCGCCACCATCTCGTAGGCAAAGTGGATGGACGCCTCGGCCGCCTCCGGGTAGCCGAGGACCCGGATCGCCTCCTTGACCACCTTCTGAGGATACGACTGGCGCACGTCGATGACGTTGTAGACGCGTGCGCCGGCACCGAAGCTGGCGCCCGCCGGTCGCTCGGCGAGGTTCGCCGAGGTGCGTTCGAGCTCCATCCCCTCGATGCCGTACCGCACCTCGGCAGCCGGCCCGGCCTGCCGCCAGCGGGCGAACGGCCGGTAGCCGAAGTCGTGCAGCGCGCCATCGGCGTCGCGCAGCAGGCCGAGCTTCCAGAGCTGGTAGGCGATGTCCTTGCCGGTGTAGGTGACGATGCCGTTGGAGCGCACCAGGATCTTGTCGGCGTCGGCCATGCCGGCGAACTCGGGGGAGTCGGCGAGCGACATGACCCAGCAGCCGGCGTTCTTGCCCTCGTTTTCGAGGCGAATGGCGCCCGAGGCCTGGAGCAGCTCGAAGGCACGCTTCCAGAAGCCGCGGCCCAGGATGTCCGACTCGTGGGGCAGGACGTCGTAGGCGACGCCCAGGCGGCCCATGGTGATGAGGTGGCAGCGGAGGTTGGCGGCGGCGACGGCAGACGCCAGTCTGCCCACCGCCCCGAGCTCCGTGGACTGTGGCCCCTGGTCGGCGAGGACGAGGGCGGAGACGGCGGCAGCGAGCGTGAGGTCGGGGAGGAAGCCGGCTTCCATGGCGTGGAGGACCTCGGTGCGGCGGTGGGAGAACGTCTCCTCGGCCTCGTAGCGGCGGGTCACCCGCGGGTAGAGATCCCAGCACAGGTCGTCGAAGTCAGGGGTGCCGAGCCCGTCCGAGACCAGTGTGCCTGCCTGCTCGCGGGCCGCGAAGGCGGTGAGCACCCGCTGGCGGGGGGAGCCGTCACCGCCCCCGACCTCCGGCCAGACCGGGGATGCGGCCGCGAGCAGCTCCTCCTCGGGCAGGAACAGGAACCCGACCACGACGTCGGCAACCTGCACGCCGGTGTCGTCCACGTAGTTCTGGACCTCGGCGGAGTGGCCGAGGCGGCGCAGGCAGCGCACCAGAATGTCACCCAGCACGGCGTTGCGCAGGTGGCCGATGTGCGCTGCCTTGTTCGGGTTGATATTGGTGTGCTCGACGACGACCTTGCCGGCGTGGCCGATCGCGGTGGCGGCGGCAGGTGCGAGGGCATCGCGCAGGAAGGCGCCGCGGCGCAAGCGGAAGTTGAGAAAGCCCGGGCCCTCGACACGGCTGTCGGCGGCGAGCATGGCGAGCGGGCTGCCGGCCGGTGCGGCCACGACGGCCGTTGCAACGCGGGCCGCAACGTCCTCGGCGACCGCACGCGGCGGGCGCCTGAGCGTCCTGGCGAGCGGCAGCGCGCCGGCCCAGGCGATGTCCCCCATGTCGCGGCGGGGCGGGACCTCGAGAGCGACCTTCGGCTCCTCGACCCCGAGCCCGGAGAGGGCCTCGGAGATGACGGCGGCAAGGGCGGTGCGAACGGCGTCGAGCATTTCTCCTCCGCAACAGGTGATTCTACCCTCTCGCCAAACAGGCCTCGGGTTCCCTCCCCCGCCGGCTCAGGTGTCATGCCCCGAGTCTGAGGTCCGGGCGGGTGCGGGTTGGTAGGATATCCCGGGGGGCCGACATGCAGAGCGCACTCTTCGCACCTCTGGAGCTTCGCGGGATCAGAATCCCGAACCGTGTGTTCATGTCGCCGATGTGCCAGTACTCGGCGGTAGACGGCATGCCTCACGAGTGGCACCTCGTGCACCTGGGGAGCCGGGCGGTGGGTGGCGCCGGCCTGGTCCTCGCGGAGGCGACGGCCGTCGTGCCGGAAGGGCGGATCTCCCCGGGCGACACCGGAATCTGGGGCGACGCGCACATGGAGGCATGGTCGCGGATCGCGTCGTTCGTCAAGGCGCAGGGGGCGGTCGCGGCGATCCAGCTCGGCCACGCCGGGCGGAAGGCGTCGTGCCACGAGCCGTGGCACGGTGGGGCGCCGCTGGCTGCCGATGAAGGGGCGTGGCAGACCGTGGCTCCGAGCCCGGTGCCGTTCGCCGAGTCCGACCCTGAGCCCCGGGAGCTGACGCCGGCCGAGATCGACGCACTGCCCGGCGTTTTTGCAGCCGCGGCCAGGCGCGCCACGACCGCGGGTTTTCAGGCGGTGGAGCTGCACATGGCCCACGGCTACCTTCTCCACCAGTTCCTCTCGCCGATCTCGAACCAGCGCCAGGATGCCTGGGGGGGAGGCTTGGAGAACCGGATGCGGCTGCCACTCGCCGTCGCCAGCGCGGTCCGCGAGGCACTGGGTGAGAGCCGTCTGCTGCTCGCGAGGGTGTCGTGCACCGACTGGGTGGAGGGCGGCTGGGACCTCGACCAGACCGTGGCGTTCGCTTCGCGGCTCAAGGCGATCGGCGTCGACCTCGTGGACTGCTCGGCGGGCGGCATGGTGCCCAAGGCGCCGATGCGAACCGGCCCGGGGTTCATGACCCCGTTCGCCACCCAGGTGCGGCGCGGGGCCGGGATGCCGACCGCGACGGTGGGGTTCATCACCCAGCCCGCCCAGGCCGAGCAGATCGTCGCCACCGGCCTGGCCGACGCCGTGCTGCTGGCGCGCGAGCTGCTGCGCGACCCCTACTGGCCGCTGCACGCCGCCCGCGAGCTGGGTGTCGATGTCGCCTGGCCCAATCAATACCTCCGCGCCAAGCGGTGATCCGGAAGGGGGTCGAGGATCGGAGCCCGAGACCGCACGTTCCGGTAAGGCGCTCCTTCTGCCTCCAGACTCGTATCGGCACGCCTCTCCAGAGCCTTCAGCTCCTGACCTTCGACCTTCAACCGGGTGGGTGGGGGACCTTGAGCCTTGAGCCTGAAGCCTTGAGCCTGGCCGGGTGGGGGGTCAGAGTGCCTTTCGCGGCGGGACGACGGCGTTGGCGAGGAGCAGACCGGCCACCAGGGCGCCGGCGATCATGACGACGGTGAAGGCGGTGTCGATGCCGGACACCACATCCCGCTCGAGCAGCGATCCCAGCGACCGGAACCCCAGCGAGCCGGGCACCAGCATGAGGATGCCTGGCACCTGGGTGATCGCCGCCGGGCGGTCGAGAGCGCGCGCGAAGAGATTGGAGGCCGTGGCCACCAGGAACGCTCCTACCGCCACCCCGAGCTGGCCGTCCAACAGCGCCGCACCGCCGCGCGCTCCCCAGAAGGCGAGGGCGCAGGCGCCCAGGATCCACCCGAGGTCGCGAGGGTGGGCGCGGAACAGGATCGCGAAGGCAAGGGACGCGAAGACGACGGCGATCGCCTGCGTCCAGTGGGGCAGGGGAACGGTGACCGGCGCGTGCACGGCTGGCAGCAACCGGGCGAGCTGGCCGCCCAGCATGACGCCAACACCGATCTCGACGAAGAGCATGGCGGCGCCGGCCAGGCGGGTGGAGCCTGCCACCAGGTGCCTCATGGTCAGCTCGTTGATGGCCACGGTCAGAGTGAGGCCGGGGACGAGCACGATGATCCCCGCCAGGGTGGCGATGTAGACCGAGAGGGACGGGATCGCCCAGGCGGCCAGCACGGCGGTGAGGGTCGCGAGGGTGGCGGCGAGCGGCTCGAAGACGCGGGCGAACGCCTCCCGACGCTCGGCCACGAGGTTCAGAAAGCCGGTGACGAGACCGATCGCCAGGGCGACGAGGACCTCGCGCCAGCCGCCGCCGAAGAAGATGGCCGACGTCGCGGAGGCGACGCCCCAGCACAGGGTGGTGAGGGCCGGGCCGTAGCGCAGCGGCTGGTCGACGGTGCGCTGCACCGCTTCCAGGGCCCGGTCCATCGGCAGGCGGCCGCGCGCCACCTGCTCGGCGATGGCATCCAGGCGCGCCAGCTTTTCGAGGTTGACCTCGCCCGGATCGACGCGCATCAGGTGCGCCTGGGTGTTGGGCGGCTCGCCGAAGGACGCGTGCAGGGAGGTGGGCAGGGCGAAGAACTGCCCGGTGATCCCGAGCCGTTCAGCGAGAGTGCTCATGGCGGCCTCGAGCCGGTGCGCGGGGGTACCGTAGCGGTGTAGGGCGCGCGCGAGGATGAGAAGAAAGGCCACGGTGTCGTCGCGCGGGCTCGCCATACGCCGATTCTACGGCCTCCCGGCATGTACAATCGAACCGACCCGGCGGACCCGGGGTCCTTGGGTGCCGCGGCGTTCCAGGCGGGGAGGTTTGATGGCCGGCGACGGACGCGATCACGAGCTGCTGGCGGCGCTCTTGTCCCGGCTCGGGGTCGGCCTCATCCGTACCGACTCCAGTGGCGTCGTCGAGTTTGTCAGCCCATTCGCCGAAAAGCTTACCGGCTGGCACGAGGCCGAGGCCCGGGGGCAGAGGATCGAGAAGGTCTTCCAGCTCACCGACGAGGCTGGTGACCACGGCAGGGTCACGGCCGGCGAGGCCATGGAGGAGGCAACCCTGGTGTCGCGCAGTGGGCAGCGCTTCTCCATCGCCCACGCCCTGACGCCTGAGCATGATGCCAGCGGGCGGATCGTCTCGCTCGTCATCGCCTTCAACGACGTGAGCCAGCGCAAGCTGGCCGATCTGCAGCTCACCCGGCAGTCCACGCACGACCCCCTCACCGGGTTGCTCAACCGGGAGGCGTTCGCCACCTGCGTGGAGACCGCCGTCAAGGCCTTGCGCAGCACCCGGCAGCCCTTCGCCGTGTGCCAGATCGACCTCGACCAGTTCAACCTCGTCAACAACACCTGCGGACACGCGGCAGGGGACACGCTGCTGCAGTGGGTGGCCGCCCTGCTGCGCGAGGAGGCCCGCGACAAGGACGCTCTGGCACGCCTGGGAGGCGACGTTTTCGGCCTTGTGCTGGGTGCTGTCACCCTCGACGACGCGCGGCAGCTCGTTGATGGTATCTTCAATCGACTGCAGCACTTCCAGTTCACATGGGCAGACAAGACGTTCACGGTTGGTGCGTCCATCGGGTTGGTGACGATGGAGGGGGGCGAGGCCTCGGTGGCCGACATCCAGCGGGCGGCCGATCATGCCTGCGCCCTCGCCAAGCAGGGCGGGCGCAACCAGATCCACATCTCGGCCCTCGAGGACGAGGAGATCACCATCCGGCGCGAGGACGAGGAGTGGGTGGCGCGCATCCGCAAGAACTTCCAGGAGGGCAACGTCACCCTCTTCGCGCAGCCGATCCTGCCCCTCACCCACAACGAGGGGCCGAGCCTGCACTTCGAGGTGTTGCTGCGCATGACCGGGGACGATGGGCTGCTGCGCTCGGCCGGCCGCTTCATCAAGGCAACCGAGCGCTACGGGCTGATGGCCTCGGTGGACCGCTGGGTGATCCGGCGCACCCTCGAGGTGCTGCGTGACCAGCCCCGGGAGGTGCTGGACCGGCTGCGGCTCTGCTCGGTGAACCTCTCCGGCGGCTCCCTCCACGACCGCACCCTGCTGG
>Ga0116171_10002532_pt1 | contig 17284 bp, 17 predicted proteins | sample AD_JPNHW2_MetaG_FD_89798 | JGI IMG/M metagenome (GOLD analysis project Ga0116171, IMG submission 89798) | Active sludge microbial communities of municipal wastewater-treating anaerobic digesters from Japan - AD_JPNHW2_MetaG | ecosystem: Engineered > Bioreactor > Anaerobic > Digestate | place... | reverse complement strand
ATTTTTCACATTTTTGTGTTGCATCTTCAATCCATTTGCTTGATAAGGTTAATATTTGATTGATTGTAAGTCCTTTGTTTTCTATATTTTGATTGTTATATTTTATAATTCCGACCTGATCCATAAAATTAGAGATAGTATAAGTGATTCCTATAATCTTGTCAAACATATCGTTTAAAAGTCCTAAAGAATCGTGGATTCTTTTTGGAGGCATTGGGACTATAAATTTTTCGGATAAGAATTGGTTTTCTGTTTTAGGGGCATATAATTCCAGTGATTTTGAACCGCCAAGTCCTGTGAATTCAACTGTTGCAGTTGAGCCCTGAGGCACTTTCATATTTTTTTCTGTAATGACAAATTTTACATAAACATCTTCGCCCACAATGTTTATTTGGTTTATGTATCCTATTTGGATACCCATTAATCTGACCGGAGAACCGACAATTAGTCCGTCAACATCGGGCAAAAATATCTGATATGTGTTAAAATGCTTGCGGTAATCGTATTTTACAAGCATTATGGAGCCTGCTATTACAAAAAGAACAAGCAGCCAGATAAAAAGCTCTGCTATCCAAACAAGTCGTTTTTTCATATTTTTATTATATAACATTCAAAGAAATATTGAAAATATGTAACATTGACTAATGAATTTTTGTATTGTATTATTTATGTAGCAAGGAAAATAAAGGATTAAAAAATGGAACAAATAATCAAAGTAGCGTGGGATTTAAACGAAAATACAGAAAACAGATACCAATTGGTTTATGAAATAGCAGAACTCGCAAAAAAACTGGTTGACGAAACCCAAGCAAAAAAATCCCGTGAAGAATTCGGATTTGACGAATATTACGAAAGCTCTTATAAAAAAGAAAACCCCGTAGAGCACGCTATTATGGTAAAAGCATCCGAAGCCGACGACAACAGATTGGTAGGCTAAAAGGCTGTTTCAGTTGAAAAGTCGAACAGTCGAATAGTTTATAAGAAGATAAGATGAGTAGATGCGTGGGTTATCCTACTACGCCTCTTGGCATCTTCGCCTCTTGTCCCCTGTTTTAACATTTCTATTTACTATTTACTATTTACCATTTACTGCTATAATGGCTTTATGCAAAAAACTCTTGATTTTATCAACAAAAAAACAAATAATTTTCAGCCCGAAATCGGAATTATTTTAGGTTCGGGACTTGGCGATTTTGCATCCGAATTTGAAAGTATAAATATTCCGTATTCTGAAATTCCTGATTTTGAAACTTCTACCGTACAAGGACACAAAGGTCAGCTTGTTTTTGCTCAAATATGCGGTAAAAGAGTTGTTATAATGCAGGGGAGATACCATTTTTATGAAGGTCATTCCATGCAAAAAATCACTTACCCTGTTAAAGTTATGAAAAAACTGGGTGTCAAAACCCTTATTATAACTAATGCCGCCGGTGCAGTAAATAAAGCCTTTAACCCTGCCGATTTAATGGTTATAACTGATCATATTAATTTAATGGGGACTAATCCTTTGGTGGGGTCAAATGACGAGACTTTAGGCCCAAGATTCCCCGATATGAGTGAAATTTACAAGAAAAATCTTATAAAAATTGCCGAAGAAAGTGCAAAAGAACTCAAAATAAAACTCAGAAAAGGAGTTTACGCTGCAGGTGCCGGTCCCAGTTATGAAACGCCTGCCGAAGTAAAGATGCTCAGAATCATTGGTGCTGATGTTACAGGTATGTCTACCGTTCCTGAGGCTATAGTTGCAAATTACTGCTCAATGGACGTTTTGGGCATAAGTTGTATCTCAAATTATGCTGCCGGCATTACTGATTTAAAACTTTCTCACGCTGAGGTTATTGAAACAACAAATGTCGTAAAAAACAAATTTAAAAATCTTATCTTAAAAATATTGGAAAGAATTTAGACCATAATTTCTGATAGAGTTTCTAAATATTTTGTTGCAAAGACTGCACCGACAGCCCCGTCTGAAGCTGCTGTTATAACCTGTCTGAGCGGAGTTTTTCTTATGTCGCCGACTGCAAAAACTCCTTCAATAGAAGTTTGCATTCTTTCATCTGTTATAATAAATCCGTTTCCGTCTTGTTTAATTTGACCGTCAAACCCTTCTACATTCGGGCTGAAGCCTATATAAGGAAAAACGCCGTTTACTTCAAGATTTGTGGTTTCGTTTGTCTTAACGTTTTTCAAAACAAGGGTGTTAACAAGGTCATCACCTAAAATTTCAACAGGAATGGCGTCAAAAACAAATTCCACTTTTTTGTTCTTGAAGGCTCTTTCCTGAATGATTTTGTCTGCTCTTAGAGTATCGCGCCTGTGTATGATATAGACTTTTTTGGCAAATTTTGTCAAATACATCCCTTCTTCGACTGCCGCGTTACCGCCGCCTATTACAGCAACATTTTTGTCTTTATAAAATGCCCCGTCGCACACCGCACAGTAGCTTACCCCTCTTCCCAAGAATTCTTTTTCTCCGCTGATTCCCAGTTTCTTGGATTTTGCACCTGTTGCAAGAATTACGGTTTTTGCTTTAAAAGTAGCTTCTTTGGTCTGGATTATTTTAATTTGAGCCGTAAGGTCAATTTTATCTATTTCTTGCATGGGAAATTTTTTGACATCAAATCTGTCGACGTGTTTTTCAAAATTTTCCATTAAATCAAAGCCGTCTATAAGCCCGAAGCCCGGATAATTTTCAAGCTCAAGATAATTTGTAGGCTGTCCGCCCAACATGCTTATATCGATTATGGCTGTAGAAGATGCCCCTCTTGCAGCATAAATCGCCGCAGAAAGCCCCGCAGGTCCGCCTCCTAATATTACCGTATCAAATTCATAAGTTTTCATCTTTTTTCCTCTCACTTCTCACCGCTTATTTTATGCTTGAACCTGCTATTTTTTCTCCAACTAGTTTATAAGTGGCTCTTTCGCTTTTTATAACTGTTTTGTCTACATCGGAGACGGTTTCCAGCAAAAGAGTATTAACTCCTTCAAAGCTGTCTTTACCCAAGTTTAATTCTACTATATCCGTCAACTTTTTACCATCAAAATCGCCGATTTTCTTAAATTTTATTAATCTGTCGCTTACCTCGTTAATTTCTACTGATGCCTTCGCTCCTGAAAAAGGGTTTTCTAATGTTAAGACGTTACCTTCTCTTGATAAGTTCCACAAATCAACCGTCGAAGGTTTGAATGTTGCCTGACTGTTTGTTGAAGTTCTTGTCGAACTTACCCGCCATGTTCCGTAGAGCATGTTGGGAACTCTGTCAATAACAGAAATCCCTGTTTTAAGCGTGTAAGTTTGTTCGGCAAAAACCATTTGTACCGAAAACGCCGTTAAAACAATTATAAGTGCAGTAAGTCTTTTAAACATTTTTTCTTCCCTGATAATTTATTAATTATTCTTTCGGGGATTTCAAATTCTTGCGGGATAATTTCTCTTAATTTTTCTAAAGTGCAGATTTTAAACCTTTTGAGGGCTTCTGTGAGTTTGGGGTAATATTTATTGTTGTCAAGGTTTTTCTTATATTTATTGTACAGATAGAAAAGTTCGTATATTTCCACTTTTTGGTTATCCTGACAAGAATTTGTAATTTGTGCCTGTGAAATTCCTATATTTACTAAAACTTTATTTATAAAAGCAATTTTGTTGTTTCTGATCAAAGCTTCTATGTACAAATCCAAATCCACAAGCCATTTTAAGTTTTCATCAAAGAGCAGGTCGTTTTTATTTCTGAAAATTACTACGCTGGGAGAACCTATTCTGTTGCACAGGTAAAGTTCAAAAGGATTTTTCTCTATTTTGGAAACGTATTTTTCGGCTTTTCTGGTTTTAATTTTTTTTGTTTCAACGTTAAAATCGACACTTTTTGAATACCCGAAATCACATTGAGGATTTTTATCCATTAATTCTACAAATTTTTTTAAAGAATTTTCATCCGCAAACCAGTCATCGTGGTGGAGAATTTTTACATATTCGCCTTGAGCTTTTTTAATGCCCTCATTCCAGTTTTTGGGCGCACCCATTTTTTGGGGATTCTTAAAATATTTTATTCTCTCATCATTTAAAAGAGCCGTATATATTTTTATATCGTCATTTTCCGAATCATCGGTTATGATAATTTCAAAATCACTAAAAGTTTGACACAAAACAGAATTAAGCGTTCGCTTAAAACTTTCCAGATTATTATAAGTGGGTATTGTAACTGAAACTTTTATTTTGAAACCTTCCATATAAATACTATATTACAAAAATATATAAATTGACTTACTTTTTATTTTTAAATATTATTTTATCATGAACAAAAAAGTTTCTGTAATCACCGCCAGTTATAACTATGCGGAGTTCCTAAAAGAGGCTGTCGAAAGTGTTATCGCCCAGACTTATACAAACTGGGAGTTAATTGTCGTGGACGACGGCTCTACCGATAATTCGGTAGAAGTTATCAAGGAATTTTGCGCAAGAGATGAGCGTATAAAATTTTTCAGACACCTTGAAGGCGAAAACAGAGGACTTAAAGAAACTCTTATTTTAGGAATCGAAAAAGCAACCGGCGATTATATTGCTTTTTTGGAAAGCGATGATATCTGGGAGCAGAATTGTCTTGAAGAAAAGATTAAAGTGGCAGCGCAATATCCTGAGGCAAAAATAATTTTCAGTGACGTTGACCTTTTCGGAAACGAAGAAATAATCGAAGATTACGCAAGATATTTTGAACTTAACGACAGAATTTTGTCCTCAAAAAAATATCCTGCAAATCTTTTCAGTGCTTTCAGTTTTCAAAATGTGATTCCGACTTTTTCTTGTGCAGTGGTTGAAGCCGAAACACTTAAGAAAGCAGACTTTAACCCTACCGTTGAGGCTTTTTTAGACCATTGGGTATGGGCGCATTTAGCTTACGATAACAAATTTTATTATATAAATCAAAGGCTTACCCGCTGGAGGATGCATACAACAAGTCTTGTGGGAAGACGCCAAAACAAAAACGAAAAACAATTTTTATCCGATATTCTAAAATCTTTTCAAAAAAAAGGATTTAATAAGAATATGTTTTTTTGGAACAGGCACAGGCATCCTAAAATTGAAAAAATTTTTAGAGGTTTGATGAGAAGATTTGTTTAACCTTTTTAATGCCCGATTGGTTTACTTTTTATTGTCAATTAATTGTGCTATTATGTAAAAAAATCAGATAAAGGGGTTTGGGATGAAGAAATTTTTAGTATTACTGTTTGTTTTTTGTTTAGGTGTCAGTGCTTTTGCTCAGGATTACCAAATTTATAAAATGGAAAGCGGACAGACTGTTATTATAAAACAGGTTAAAAACAATCCTATTGTAACCATTGATACATGGATAAAAACAGGTTCAATTAACGAAAATGATAAAAACAACGGCGTTTCGCATTTTCTTGAACATCTTTTTTTCAAAGGGACAAAAAATCATCCCACGGGTGAAATGGATAGACTTTTGGAGTCAAAAGGGGCGGTTCAAAATGCTGCCACCAGCAAAGATTTTACACATTATTACATAACAATTCCTTCTAAATACTTTGACCTTGCATTGGACTTGCACTCTGATATGCTTTTAAATCCGCTTATCCCCAGAAAAGAACTTGAAAAAGAACGTAAAGTCGTTATGGAAGAAATTGCCAAAGATGAAAATGACCCTTCAAATAAGGTTTATGAAAATCTTATCCAAATGCTTTATACAACACACCCTTACAAAAGAAAAGTCTTGGGTACAAATGACGTTATAGGCAAAATTACCCGTGAAGAAATTTTAAATTACTATAAACAGTATTACAATCCTCAAAATATGGTAACAATGGTAATCGGAGATGTTGAGCCAGAGGATGTCCTTAAAAAAATCAGCCAGGAGTTTAAACAAAAAGAAGTAAAAAAATCTTCAAAAATTTCAAATAAAAAAGAAAAGCAGTTGTGCCAAAAAATTGTAAAAGTCGATTATCAGCCGGTACAAAGCGGTTATATGCTTATCGGTTATAGAGCCGCAGATGCAATGAATTTGGATTCTTATGCGCTCGATTTGCTTGGAATAATATTGGGTGACGGGCGTTCAAGTATTTTGTATCAGTCAATAAAAGAACAAAAGCAGCTGGCTTATTCTATTGCTGCGGAAAATTCAACCTTCAAAGAAGACGGAATTTTTATGATAAGCGCAAATTTTACTGCGGATAACTGCGAAAAACTTCAAAGAGCTGTTTTTGATGAAATCTTAAAAATTCAAAAAAATGGAGTTACATCCGAAGAACTTTCAAAAGCAAAAAGCGCACTTGAAATAGAAACTTATTATGCAAGAGAATCTATTTCTAATATTGCTTCTTCAATAGGCTACACAACAGTTTTAACCGATAACCCGAAATATTACGAAGAGTATTTAGAAAATATTAAAAAAGTCAGCCTTGCTGATATAAAAAGAGTCGCAAATATTTATTTGGGGGAGAATCAATGTGCCGTTTCCATAGTTCTTCCAGAACAAGAAGAACAGGCAAAAGCTCAAGCAGCAAAAACCGAACATAATATTAAGATGATAAATCAGACATCTGGCGTTCAAAAGTACGAAATAGATACCGGTGCAATTCTTTTGATTACACCTAACGATTTAAACGATATTGTCGCCATAAGCATTTACTGCAAAGGCGGCGGGTTTGTTGAAAAAATCAAAGGAACTGCTTTTTTGACAAGTGTCGTTATGCTTAAAGGTACTAAAAATTATTCTTCTCTTGAACTTGCTAAAATTATGGAAGAAAACGGGATTAAAATTCAGCCCAATCCTACCACAGATTCTTTTACAATAAATGTTTTGACTACAAAGCCAAAGCTTCAAAAAACATTGGAAATTCTTGATGAAGTGGTTAATAGAGCATCTTTTGACGATTATGAAATAGAAAAAACAAAAACTGCAAAACTCAATTCAATTAAACAATCTAGAGATGTGCCTTTAAATGTTGCACTCGAAGAGTATAAAACACTTATTTACGAAAATTCTCCTTACAGTACAAGCCCTAAAATTCTTGAAAAAAATCTTCCTAAAATCCAAAGAGAAGATATTTTGCAATACTACAGCCAAGTCTTTAATCCTAAAAACATTGTGATTTCAGTAAACGGAAAAGCAGAGTTAAGCGATGTAGCAAACCAATTAGGAGATATTTTCGGCACAAAAGCGGGTGAAAAATTCAGCTATGAAAGTTACACCTCAAAAATTCCGCCGATTTCGGGTACAAAAACTTCAACAAAAAATATTAAAGACTTGCAAACCGCTTGGCTTGTAATCGGCTGGCAGACAAGCGGGCTCCAAAATCAAAAAGACTATGTCACACTTCAGGTTATAGATGCCATTTTGGGCTCGGGCATGAGTTCAAGACTCTTTAAAAATCTCAGAGAGCAAGAAGGTCTTGCCTATCAGCTTGGCTCTTCTTATTCGCCAAACGTTTTGAGGGGTACATTTACCATGTTTATCGGAACAAACCCCAAAACCCTTGCGCTTTCACAAAAAATGCTTCTTGCCGAAATTAACAAACTTAAAACTCAATTTGTAGGCGATAAAGAATTAAGCGAGGCAAAAGAAAAAATCATAGGAAATTATCTTCTTTCTCTTGAAACGAACTCGGAAAAAGCATCAAATATAGGCTGGTTTGAAGCTTCAGGCAGAGGGTTTGAATTCAAAGACAAATACGAAAGTTTAATTAACAGCGTAAGTGCTTCTGATATTGTCGAAGTCGCAAACAAATACTTTAATCAGGATTATGTTGTTTCGGTGGTTAATTCAAATTAAATTATATGCGAAAATGATAAGAAATAGTCGCTTATTATCGTAACAAGCATAGGCAAAATCCAAACTAAAATCGCGGCACCTAAAACGGGCTTAAACAAGAAGCTAAGTTGAAATACGTTTACCTGCGGTGCGGTTTTTGAAATTATCCCCAAAATTATGTCCTGTCCCAAAGTTGCCAGAAGTACCGGAGAAGCCACTTGAAGCCCCATGTATAAAACGTTTGAGGTCATCTGCGAAAGATATTCCATGTTTACAATTTTTGTAAGCGGAATTTGTGTTGCATAAATCGGAAACAGTTCAAAGCTTCTCATAAATGCCTGAAAAAGCCAATAAATTCCGCCAAGCTGAATAAAAATCAAAACTCCCAAAAGCGAAAAAGCTTTTTCTAAAATTGAAACCTGACTCTGTGTTGTAGGGTCTAAAACCATAGCAGAAGAAAGCCCCATTTGCATATTTATCATATCCGCACCGGCATCTATTGCAATTAATATAAGTTGCGCCATATAACCTATCATCGCACCTACCGCGATATTTAAAACGATAGAAAGAAAAAGAGAGTTACTTGCAGGCGGTGCAGAAGGTTTTAAAACTATTGTCATCATTATAGTCAACAAAAGTGCAAGTGCGATTTTTACAAGCGTGGGAATTTCTTTTCTGTTGAACACAGGACAAAATCTTATGAATCCCATCATCCTTGCAAATACTATAATCCCTGCTGCGATAGCGGAGTTGAAAGCAGGGAATAATTTTGCAAATTGGCTTAAAATAAGCTCCATTACTCACTCCTTTCAAATTTTATAGGGTGTTCGTCAAGTTTAATTTCATCTATAACAGGCGGGGTGTCTAACAAAAGCAATTCAAAAATTTCATTTTGAAGCCGGGGTAATTCCTCATATTTAACAGAGGGTTTTACTGTTATCTCAAATTTTACATCCCCTTTGCCTGTAAAAATAGTCAGGTTTGATTTGCCCATTTTTAAAGGCTGTACAAGTATAACGTTTTTTTCGTTAAAAATTGTGAAAAAAGGGCTTACATTAACAATTTCAGAATCAGAAACCGCAATGGTTTCTACAATACTTTGCGTGCTTAAAATATAACTTTTTCCAAGATGAATTTCAAAACTTTCAAGCGCAAAACAGTTTGTGCCAAATAATAAAAATATTGTTAATAAAATTATCTTTTTTACCATTCACCGTTTACCGTTTCCTATTTACTATTTATTTCCTTACCTGCCGAGGATTTTTTTGGTTTCCACAAAATTAGGTCTGGGTTGAGTCGATTTTGGAGCCGGAGAATATTTGAATTTTTCCTGCCGGTTTTCAAATTGTGATTTGCCTGATTTATTGATTAAATCCTGGATGTCGGGATTGTCTTTGATTGTATCGTTCATTTCGCCTGCAAATGGTCTTGTGTATTTGTAATAATCGGAAGGCAAAACATAGCTGTCGGATTTGGGAACAACATTGAAGGCAACGGCAACGCCTTCTGTAAAAAAATTTGTCAAAAGTCTTACAAAGCCTATTCCGCCGATTATTATTACAAGAAAAACGCCTAAAATTTTCGGGGCAGCGGCAATTGTCTGTTCTTGAACCTGAGTAACCGCTTGCAAAATTCCCACAACAAGACCTATTCCTGCTGCCACAAGCACGCAGGGCATGGAAATCAAAAGCATTATTACAAAACCTCTTGCCATGTATTCGATTAATAATTCCATTTTTTAAGTCCTTTGTTTAAGTGAATAAGTAAATAAGTTAATAAGTGAATAGGTGCATTTTTAATAAATTTAATTTTTTGTTTTTTACTTCTATTTACTATTTACTTTGTTGTAAATCCGAAACCCTATGTTCCGGGATGACACGGCTCTAAGGCTCGTTCCTCGCCAAGAGCCGTGTCAATTGTAACTGTTCACAAGCCCTTGTACTATCAGCGACCAGCCATCGACCGCGATGAATATAAGGAGTTTGAACGGTAGTGATATAATCGTCGGTGACAGCATAAACATCCCCAGAGCAAGCAGAATGTTTGCAACCACCAAGTCAAGTACGATAAACGGCACGAATATTATAAATCCGATTTCAAACGCCGTTTTTAATTCACTTATGATAAAAGCAGGGGCTACTTGCCAGATTGTGAGTTCTTCGGGAGATTTTGGCGGGTTTTTCTGGGAAAGAGAAACAAAAAACTCTAAATCCGATTCTCTGGTCTGCTTCATCATAAATTCTTTTAAAGGTTTTGAACCTTGTTCTATTGCAAGAACGATATTTCCGTTTTTATTGTATGGGACGCTTCCCAATTCATACATTTTTTGGAAAACGGGTCCCATTGTATAAAAAGTTAAAATCATAGAAAGCCCTATTATTACAATTCCTGGCGGAACCTGTTGAGTACCGAGTGCGGTTTTGAGCATTGAAAAAACAATGGTAAACCTCAAAAAACTTGTCATACAACTGAATACAAAAGGCAGTAACGAAAAAACAGTCATTACTATAAGCATTTGTATAACAGGATTCATATCTTTTAAAACTGTATCCATTAATTACTTCCTTGCATTGCTTTTAGCTTTTCGGCTAATTCTTTCATAACAGGACCCTTACTTTTTCTTGCTTTTTTAAAGTCGATAATAGATGCCATATCCCTTATGCTTTCGACTCCGTCAAAGGTCGGAAGCTCGCTGCTTCTGTCTTGTCTTATATTAGGCTCTGTTGTTAAGGATTTTTCTTCCAAGGGCGAAATTAAAGCGGTTCTGTCAATGTCTGATGCCACCAAAAACCTTTGTTCGCCTGCGCGTATTACAAAAAGGGTTTTTCTTGCAGAAAGATTGAGTGAATCTTCTATATTTAAAAATCCTGATTTTTTTGAAAAAGACCCTGTGCCTGAGACAAATTTGAACACAAAAAGTGCTATAAAGATGACTCCTATCATAGCCATTGTGTATATTGAAAAATTAACTAAATATCCTGTCATATTAAACCCTTATCTTGTTGCTTTTATATTTAATGATAATTTTTTATACATCAAACATCCTGTTCATCCAATTCAAAGTCGCTGTAATCAAATTCTTCTTCTGCACCTTCTTGTTCATGGACTTGTGCCTCAGTAGCACCTTGTTCGGTAATTACTTCGGCATTTGTCTGAGAAATTTCCTGCTGCGCCTGTGCTTTTTGTGTGGCAAAAACTTCGTCTATTTTGACCCCGTACCTGTCATTAATTATGACAAGCTCACCTTTTGCTATGGTTTTGTCTTCAACTTTAAGCAAAATTTTGTTGTCATAAACCGAACTTATATCCACAACAAGCCCCTGCTCAATGCTTTTAAGCTCGCCTAGCGTTATTTTTACCGAATCAAATATGGCATCCATTTCAACCTGAATGTTATCCCAAAGCTCTTGAGATAAAGCGTTTTCGTTCATATTATGTCCTCCGTTGATATTTTCTAAAGATGTTATTAATCCCGGGTTGGGAGTAACTCTGAAGTTTTGTTTATAATCTTTGTAAATAAGTTCCATTTGCTGAATATTGCTGTCTTCAAAGATTACCAAATCTTCTTTTTCAAGATTTTTTAATTCTTTAACGTAAAATTTTGTTGTTCCGACTTTTATTTTTACTTTAACAAGACTTTTTGAAAAATCCGAAACGTTAAAGTTTTCTTGAAGATTTTGTGCCTCTTGAGGGGTAAGAAGCGTTTGGGGAATTGAAATTATGTATTTGCCGAAGTCACTGCCGTCTTTGCTTTTGAAAAAGAAAGTAAGGTGTGTAATGTCGTGGGATTGGTTTGAATTTTGAGGAGAAAAAAATTGGGAAATGTTTTTGTATGCATGTTCGTTGAATGCGGTTATTATTTTTGCTTCAAGCTCGGTTAAAGCCGTCATTGAAAAAGCTTTTTCGCTTGGACCTAAAACTTTGTTTAAAATGCTTTTTACACCTGTTTCCGAAATTCTTAAAAACACTTCGTTTTGTTTGTTAAAACGAACTTTAGTAACAAAATAATCTTCACCTTTGAATAAGATATTTTGGTTTTTGCTCACGGAAACAAGCTTGTAATCGAATAATTCTGAGAAAAAGTTATCGCTTGATTCTTGAATTTTTGGCGAAAAAGTAGAAGAAAGCCAATTATATTGAGCATATAATTCGTTTTTATCGGTTAATTTGGTATCCGTATAAGTGTTGTTCATTAAAAAAGCATCCCCGCCCTGTTTTTAGTATGGAAACCATACTCTTCCCCAAGACTAGGATAATGCTTTAAGGCAAATCGCACATCAACTGTTTGTTGTATATTTTACTGTGCATGTCTAAGCTGGGTGTATATTTGAACATCTTTTTTATTTTTTTGAACAATTTCGATAATTTTAAAATTGTGAGGATATTCAACAAGTGCCGGAGTGCTTATGTGATAAATTCCGTCTTTTTTAATCTCTCCGTTGGCATGATAATGCCCTGAAACAATCGCTATAACGTTATGGTGTTTTTTTAAAACTGCTTGATAATCTTGGACTTTATATGTTGAGTGCGTGCGGTTATAATAAGGTGCTTCCACGGGAAAATGCTGCAAAATAATTACATTCTCATTTTCATACTGCGTTAATTTTTTATCAAGCCAGCTTAAAGTAGCTTTTTTATAGTAACCTGAAGGACCCGGTATTACTTCTTTTGCCCCGTCAACAACAATAAAAGTAAATCCGTTTTTCTTGAAAACATAATTCGCACCCCAAGGTTTGCAACAGCGGGAGTGTCTGCGGACAATTTTCATGTAATCTTTTTTTGTAAAATTTTGAGATTTAAAAACTTCGTGGTTTCCGATTACAATATAGTAAGGCACTTTGAGTTTATTTGCCTTTTGCAAAAATGCTTTTAAGTCAATTTCGTTGGCTGTATCAATATTATCACCTGTAAATACCACAAAATCTACATTTTTAATTGAGTTTATGTCTTGAAGGGTGTTATCCAAAAATTTTTCCGAATTTTCAACTTCTCTTTGGGTATATTCGGTCGAATTTTTTGAAAAGTGTGAATCTGTTATTTGAATAAATTTAATATTTTGTGCATAAGAATAATTTCCAAAAGCAGTCATGATAATAAAAACAGTTAAAAACAGATATGTTAACTTTTTCATAATATTTGCAAAAATCCTCCCGTTATGGTAAACTTCCTTCGTAATTGTACCATAAAAAGAAGTTTTATTTTAATAAGAAGGAGAATATATGAAAGACTTTTTACATAATGCCTCCGGTGGTTTGGAAAAAAATGTTTTTGCTAAAGTGGTAAATTTTTTTAAAGGGATGATAAATAATCATCCCGAGATGTTTGCTGTTTTATTTTTATTTTTTATGTGTTTGCTTTTTTTATTTTTCGGGCTGAATTTTTATCCTTTAATTGATGTTGATGAAACAAGATATGCGGTTATCGCAAAAAATTTAATAGGCTCAAGGGACTGGAACAGTTTAATACTTAACTATGAGCCGTTTTTGGAAAAACCTCCTTTGTATTTTTGGCTTGTTGCCGCTTCGGTAAAATTCTTTGGCGGATTGAGTGCTTTTGCCATAAGGTTTCCAATGGCAATTTTGGCATCTTTTTTAACCTTTTTCACATATTTTTTCGGAAAGAAAGTTATATCAAGAAAGTTTGGTATTGTAAGTGCCCTTGTTCTTTTGACCAGCATATTTTTTCTTATTTTATCGCATGTGGCAATTCTTGATATCGTAGTAACCGTTTTTGTGGCCAGTGCACTTTATTGCGGGGCTTTAACAAATTTTTGTGACGCGGGATCCAAAAAATATTATTGGTTCTATTTTTATCTTTTTATGGGGCTGGGGGTTTTAGCAAAAGGGATTCTTGCCTTTGTACTTCCGCTTTTTATTATATTTTCTTACTTTTTGGTTACAAAAAATTTAAAAGAAATGTTTAAGCCGATGCATATTTTGCCCGGTATTATTGTTTTCTTGGCAATTATTTTGCCCTGGCATACAATTATGTATTTGGAATACGGAAATACTTTTGTAAAAGAATACTTCCTTTTGCATCACTTTGCAAGGTTTATAGATTCGGCAAATATAGGCAGAGAAAGACCGTTTTTGTATTTTGTCCCTGTGTTTTTGTTGGGATTTTTGCCTTGGACTCTTGTTTTTATTGCAGCAGCAGTTCGCGGGTTTAATAAACTTGCCGACAAATTCGAGTCTTTGCAAGGGGACATTAAATCAAAAATATTGGCTTTAACAGAAGTTGAAACCAATGAACAAAAATTGCTTTTGTTTGCCTGGCTTTATTTCATATTAGGATTTTTATTTTTCTCTTTTTCCAGCACAAAATTACCTACTTATATCTTGCCGGTTTTTCCTGCGGCAGCTTTGATTACAGGACACTTCTGGTGGAAAAATGACGAAAAATTTGAAGACGAAAAAGCAATAGGGCTTTGTACAAAAATTATTTCGGCGGTATTTATTATAACCGCATTGGTTTTGAGCATAGGATATTTTTTCCTTCCGCCGGATATCAAAGCCATGAGCGAACATTTTAAGTCGATAGCGGTAAATGGAACTTTTCTTTTAAGTATTTTCCTTCTTCTAAGGCTTGATACAAAAAGGTCTTTATCAATATTTTCAGGGTACGTGTTTCTTATGTTGTTCATTATATCCTTGGGTGTTTCGTGTGTCTTTAATTTTGTTTATCAATTCGGACAAAATGAGCTTGTAAGCTACGCTTCAACCGCTCAAGACGGAGTGTCTCAGCTGGTTACTTTTGATTTTGCGGTTAAACCAAGTGTTATGACTGAATATAAAAATAAAGTCGAATTTATTACGGATCCTGATTTTGAGGTGCTTGATGAAAAACTCAAGTTTAGGGGGGCACCTACTTTTGTAATCGTTAAGAATAAAAGTATGGAAGATAATATCTTTGCAAAGAAGATAAAATCAAGGCTTGAATTGATAACGGAAGGAAAAAAATACTCCTTATATGTCAAGGATGTCAATAATAAATATAAAGATAATACGAGGTTTTTTGCTATTCAAAGAATAGGCATGCTCGATTATTAATCTTTTGAATTTTTTATACGGGGAATTTTTGTTGTCAACAAAAATTCCCCTATTTTTTTACCAAAATTCATTAAATTTTCTTCATTAAGATTGTAAAATCTAATTTTTTTCAACAGGGATAAGGGGCATGGTCAATTGTAAAAATTATTGAAAAATTTGTTACTTGTACATGCCCTTTGAAGGTTTAACATAATAATAAAGGGACCGAAGAAAAGGCGGATAGCAATACGTTGGTTTCGGGGTATGTATTAGAACAAGGAAGAATGAATTAGAAAAAGGGGTGATGGCTAACTGGACTTTGCGAGGAGCGGGGAAAATAATAAATCTGAGAGAGGATGGGATTATTGCTCCGTAAAAAAGAAAAAGGTTACTGGATTTGGGGTTTGAGTTTTATTTTAGGGAAATGAAAAAAAGTTTTAACGAGCAAAGTTAGATGAAGTAATGAAAAAGATTAATTGAATGCGTTTATAGTAAATGCTAGTACTGAATAATTAGGAGTTTATAAAAATCTGATAGTTGTAGATTAACTTGCCTCATGGCAAGTTTTTTTTGCGGATTTTCGGGAGGGCGTCGTGTGGCTTTAGCCACCCAGCCCGTAAGAGCAAATAGTCCGATGGAGTGCTAAAATTGCGAAAGCAATTTTAAAAACGGAATTAAGGACTATGCTCACCCGAATAATCCAAGACGGTGCTACGCACGTAGATACACTGTGTAGATTAATGAAAATGCCTTCGATTAATGTTTTTTGGCTTTTTGAGAATGCGCATGTGTGTATAATCCCAAAACGCGCAATAATCCAAGACGGTGCTACACACGTAAACATAAGCGAAGTATTATCTATTTTTGCGATATAATCAACTTATGGAAGAATTGGTTTCAAAAAAGGTTATAGCACTGATGTCAGGGACTTCGTGCGACTCCATTGATGTTGGATACTGCGAGGTTTTGCCCGATTTGACCTGCAGGTTAATTGAAGGTATTAATTTTAAATATCCTAATTGGGTAAGAGAAAATATTTTTAAATTTTTTCAGGGCAAATGTGATTTAAAAGATGTTTGTCAGATGAATTTTGTTGTGGGGAAATGTTTTGCCGATGCGGCAAACGAGTTAATTAAAAAATACGGCAAACCCGATTTTATTTCTTCGCACGGGCAGACAATTTTTCACTATCCTTTTGATGAAATAAGTGAAGGGATAAATTTAAAAAGCACACTGCAGATTGGCGAATCCTCTGCTATCGCTCAAGAAACCGGATGCATGACAATTTCAAATTTCAGAGAAGCCGATATAGCACAAGGCGGAGGGGGTGCGCCGTTAGTTTGTTTTTTTGATGAAAAATGGGCAAGAACTTTGGGTAAAAATGTCGCTATACAAAATATCGGCGGCATTTCAAATGTTACGGTGATATCCGACAGGCGGCAAACCTTCGGCTTTGACAATGCGGTGGGGAATCTTATGATAGATTACTGCACAAGCAAATTCTTCAATCAGCCTTACGACAAGGACGGTAAAATCGCACAAAGCGGGGTTGTAAGTGAGAGTTGGCTGAATTGTCTTTTACAAGATGAATATTACATTTGTCCCCCTCCCAAAACAACAGGAAGGGAGTATTTTTCGCCTCTTTACATTGAAAATGCTCTAAAATTTGCACCGGAAAAACCCGAAGACATTATCGCTACCCTCACAGCATTGACGGCAAAAGCGATAGCCGATTCTTATGTAAGATTTGTCTATCCTGATGTTGATATAAAAGAGGTTATAATAGGCGGCGGCGGGGCTTATAATCAAACTTTGATGAAGTTTTTGAGAAAATATCTGCCAAAACACATTGAACTTAAAACGCACGAAGATTACGGAATTTCTAATAACTTTAAAGAAGTTATGGCTTTTGCGGTTTTGGGTTACTGCACTTACTATTCAATTCCGAACAACCTGCCTTCTTGCACAGGTGCTAAAAAGAGAGTGGTTTTAGGAAAAATCACCCATTGCTAAGTGAATATAATCAACAAGATTAGATGCCAGAGTAGAATATTCTCCCAGTTTTTTGCTTGCAATTTCTGCTGTTTTTCCGTGCAGATAGACGGCAAGAATACAAGCCTCATAAGGTGCCATGCCTTGAGCGAGAAACCCTGATATTATCCCCGTCAAAACATCACCGCTTCCCCCGTGAGCCAGTGCGGAATTGCCGGTTTTATTGACGTGGATTTTTCCCTGTTTGTTTGAGATTATTGTTTCATGGAGTTTTAAAACCGTTGTGCAGTTGTATTCTTCTGAACATTTTCTTGCAAAAAAATCAGGCGTTGAAATTATCGCCTCGGTAGTTATCCCTAAAAGTCTTGCAAGCTCTTTTGGGTGAGGGGTTAAAATGAGATTTTTGATTGAAGGTTTTGTATTGAGCAATGCTAAAATATTTATTCCGTCGGCGTCAATTATTATGGGAATATCAATTTTGTTGAACATTTTGAGTAATTT
>Ga0116171_10002531_pt1 | contig 17291 bp, 20 predicted proteins | sample AD_JPNHW2_MetaG_FD_89798 | JGI IMG/M metagenome (GOLD analysis project Ga0116171, IMG submission 89798) | Active sludge microbial communities of municipal wastewater-treating anaerobic digesters from Japan - AD_JPNHW2_MetaG | ecosystem: Engineered > Bioreactor > Anaerobic > Digestate | place... | reverse complement strand
GTACCCGGACGACACATCAGGTATGATAAATTGGTATCAGCAGAGACCTGCCTGAATGGAACCAAAGGAGGGTGCAACGGTTCCCGGGACTCACCCTGAATACTTCCACCACCCATCCTAAGAGATCATTAGTGCATTTTTGGAACATTAAACTTTTATCTTCTGATACCGGGTGCACCACCTCCAGAGAATGGGAATCCGCAGAACAAAAAACCACAAGCCATCGGAATTTTTAAAAAAGGAGGTTGTTTTACGGAAAAAACCGGTCCGGTTACCATAACCGCGCCGGTTCCAATTTTCTTGTATTTTTTTAGAAAGCCGGATTTTTTTATATTTTTTTAAGGGATGTTCCCGTTTTGCCGCGCCTTCACGCGCAATTCAATATGATTAATAATGAAAAATTCCCATTATTTGCTCAGGAGGGTATCTGGTGCAGATTCTCGATCTATTACTCTGTCTTATTCTGTTTCCGTTGATTCCGGCGTTCTTCCTGCTGGTGGTTCGCAGGGATTCCTGGCGGTCGCTGATTGTCCAGCTCTCTGCGATTGCCATCGGGATAGTATCGCTGCTGCTGCTTGTTCTCGGTTTTGACAAGGGAACGCTCTTGTTCACGGTTGCTTCGGAACCGGTCAGCCAGGTCATGTTCCTCATAGAGATGATCCTGGCAGTGTTCATCCTCTATCTTGGGATTAAGTACAGGAAAACGCTTACCGTCGGCCTGATCCTGCTGCAGGCCGGCCTGCTGGTATGGTTTGAGATGACCATGGCGGGCCATCTCGAGATCGGGAACAACCTGTTCGTTGACCAGTTCTCGATCATCATGGCCCTGATCATCGGGATCATCGGTACGCTCATCTGCGTGTATGCTGTCGGGTACATGGAGACCTACCACAACCGCCACAAGGAGATTCTGGACAGGCGGACCATCTTTTTCGCTATCCTGTTCATCTTCCTTGCCGCCATGTTCGGGCTGGTCTTTTCCAACAACCTGATCTGGGTCTTCTTCTTCTGGGAGATCACGACCATCTGTTCGTTCCTGCTCATCGGTTATTCGGGAACCGAGGAAGCGACCAACAACTCGTTCCTCGCCCTGTCCATGAACCTGCTGGGCGGCGTGGCCTTTATGGCGGCCATCATCTACCTTGCAATTTCCGATCCCTCGGGTCAGCAGCTGGGTCTGAATCACCTGCTTACGACAGGCAAGGCGGTCGCCCTGGTCCCGGCGGTCCTGATCTGCTTTGCCGGCATCACCAAGGCGGCCCTGATGCCGTTCTCGTCGTGGCTTGTGGGGGCCATGGTTGCGCCCACGCCCGTCTCTGCCCTGCTCCACTCGAGCACGATGGTCAAGGCCGGTGTCTATATCATCGTGAGGTTCGCACCGGTCCTCTCCGGGACAACGGAAGGCCTCATGATCGCGCTGGTCGGCGGCATGACGTTTGCCATCGCCTCATTCATGGCAATATCGCAGAACAATGCCAAGAAGGTCCTTGCCTACTCGACCATTGCCAACCTCGGGCTGATCGTTGCCTGTGCCGGCGTAGGTACCTATAACCTGATGTGGGTCGCGATCCTGCTGATCATCTTCCATGCGATTGCAAAGTCTCTCCTCTTCCTCTGCGTCGGGACGGTCGAAAACCGGATCGGGAGCCGGAACATCGAGGACATGGGCGGGCTGATCGTCCGGATGCCCAAGATCGCCATCATGATGTTCATCGGGATGGCCGGCATGTTCCTTGCCCCGTTCGGTATGGTCATCTCCAAATGGGCGGCGATCGAGGCATTCATCCAGGCTCCGTTCGGTCTGATCTTCATCGCGATCCTTGCGTTCGGCGGTTCCGCAACCGTCTTCTTCTGGAGCAAGTGGATGGGCAAGATCATCTCGGTGATGCGCGACCAGACAGTGATCGAGGATACGGTGAAAAAAGAGAAATGGGCGGTACTGTATATCCTTACCGGGCTGGTCGTGGTCGTCTGCCTCATCTTCCCGCTCATCTCGTCGGTCCTGATCGAACCCTTTGTCCTGAATATCTACGGCCAGACCGCCGGGCTTTCGCAGGCGAACCTCACGATCATGATCATGATGCTCTGTCTCCTGATGATCATGCCGTTCTCCATGCTCCTCTACGGAAAGAATGTACAACCCCCCGCAACGCCCTACATGGGAGGGCGGCCGATGAACGATTCCATGCACTTTGCCGGTTCCATCGGGATATCCCGTGAACTGGTCCTCTCCAACTATTATCTGGAGAAGACCTTTGGCGAGGAACGGCTGTTCATGATCGGCACATCGCTCTGCTGGGGTTTGCTCCTCATTGCGGGCATCATGCTCCTGGGGATGGTCTTATGATTCCCGAACCGTATGCTCCGATACTCTACGCACTGGTGTACATCCTCGTTGCACCGCTCCTCGGCGGCCTGATTGCCGGGATTGACCGGAAAGTGACCGCGAGGATGCAGGGGCGGGTCGGACCGCCGATCCTCCAGCCGTTTTATGATGTGGGAAAGCTCTTTGAAAAAGAGAACCCGTTGGTCACGGCAAGCCAGAACTTTTACGTTCTGAGTTATGTAGTCTTCATGGTCGTTGCAGGGGCCCTCTTCTTCTCAGGCGGGGATATGCTGCTCGTCATATTTGCATTCACCCTCTCCCATATCTTCATCGTGCTCGGGGCGTACGCCTCGTACTCCCCGTACAGCCACGTGGGTGCGGAGCGCGAGCTCCTCCAGATAATCGCGTACGAACCGATGATCATCCTGACCGCCGTCGGCATGTACATGGTCACGAAGAGTTTCTTTGTAAGTACCATCATTGCCTCCTCCGTCCCGATCATCCTCTACCTCCCGGGCGTCTTCATCGGATACCTCATCGTGCTGACCATCAAGCTCCGCAAGTCGCCGTTCGACATTTCCACGTCGCACCATGCCCACCAGGAAATCGTCAAGGGCGTGACTACGGATTTTGCCGGCCCCAACTTTGCCAAGATTGAGATCGCACACTGGTACGAGTATGTCTTCCTGCTGGGTGTCATCTGGCTCTTCTTTGCCTGGAACCCCCTCATCGCGGTCGCGGCCATCATCGTTGCATACTTCCTCGAGATCCTGATCGATAACACCATCTCCCGGGTAAAATGGCAGCTGATGCTCCGTACTGCGTGGATCATTGCAGGGGCTCTTGGGATTGTAAACCTCGGCGTATTGTATTATCTCGGGATGGTGGTGGTGCCATGACCTACTTACAGAAGTCCCCCTGGATTGTTCATTATAACGCATCATCGTGCAATGGCTGTGATATCGAGATCCTTGCCGCCCTGACACCGGTCTTTGATGTGGAGCGGTTCGGGATTGTCAATACCGGCAATCCCAAGCATGCCGATATCCTGCTGTGCACCGGGAGTGTCAACGAGCAGAACAAGGTACCCTTGAAGAACGTGTACGACCAGATACCGGAACCAAAAGTCGTGATAGCAATCGGTATCTGTGCCTCGAGCGGGGGCATCTTCCGGGAGTGCTATAACGTTTCGGGCGGGATCGACAAGATCATCCCCGTAGACGTCTGGGTGCCCGGGTGTGCCGCCCGGCCGGAATCGATCATCGACGGCGTGGTAACGGCACTGGGGATCCTTGAACAGAAGCGGGCAAAGATGCTGGAACAGGGCAGTTCCGATAGCACAAAGGCGGGTGAGACCGTATGATCATGGATACACAGACAACCACCGGTATCGATGTCGGGAAACTGATCGGCAGCGTGGAGCGGTTCCGGAACGAAGGCTACCGCCTCGTCCAGATCGGCTGCACCAAGGTCGGCGAGCAGTACGAGGTCAATTATTCCTTTGACAAGGATTACCATTTCGAGAATATCCGGATCACCATCGCGGGAGATACCGAGGTCCCGAGCATCTCCGGTATGTACTGGAGCGCGTTCGCATACGAGAACGAGATGCACGACCTCTTCGGTATCCAGGTACGGGGTATGAACATCGATTTCAAGGGAACCTTCATCCGGACTGCCGTCAGGTACCCGTTCAGCCAGCCACCGGTAACCGTGACAAAGGGGGATAAACCATGAGCAAGCAGATCATCGTCCCGTTCGGCCCCCAGCATCCGGTTCTCCCGGAGCCGATCCACCTTGACCTTGTCCTTGAGGACGAGAGGGTGATTGACGTGATCCCGTCCATCGGGTACATCCACCGGGGTTTCGAGAAACTTGTGGAGAAGCGGGAATTCACCGATTATGTCTATATTGCCGAGAGGACCTGCGGGATCTGCAGTTTTGTCCACGGGGCGACCTACTGCCAGGGCATCGAGCAGATCATGAAGATCGATGTGCCCGAGCGGGCAGAGTACCTCCGGGTGATCTGGTCCGAGTACTCGCGTCTCCACTCCCACCTCCTCTGGCTTGGCCTCTTTGCCGATTCATTCGGCTTTGAGAACCTGTTCATGAACGCGTGGAAGATCCGCGAGGATATCCTCGACGTGATGGAGCAGACGACCGGCGGCAGGGTCATCCAGGGGTCCTGCAAGGTAGGCGGTGTCCGGCGGGATATCAGCAATGAGAAGCTGGACGCGATGGCAAAGGACCTGGACCGGATCGACCGGGACATGAAAGAGCTGACCACGGTATTTTTGCAGGACAGCTCGATCCAGCACCGGCTCAGGAATGTCGGTGTCATCTCACGGGATGACGCGTACCACCTGGGTGCGGTCGGACCCACGGCGCGCGGGAGCGGCGTTGCCATCGATACGAGGAAGCTGGGGTACGGTGCCTATGACCGGCTCAATGTCCCGGTGGTCACGGACAGCTGCGGGGACTGCTACTCGCGCTGTGCGGTCAGGGCAAGGGAGCTCTTCACCTCCACGGATCTCATCCGGCAGGCGGTAAAGAAGATCCCCGACGGGCCGATCGATGTGAAGGTAACGGGGGTACCGGACGGGGAGTATTTCATGCGGGCAGAACAGCCCCGGGGAGAACTGGTGCATTACCTCAAGGGGAACGGTACCAAGTTCCTGGTCCGGTCCCGGATCCGGACCCCCACCCTGACCAATATCCCGCCGCTGATCAAGATGCTGCAGGGATGCGAGCTTGCCGATGTCCCGGTGATTGTATTGTCCATTGACCCCTGTATCAGCTGCACGGAGCGGTGAGGATCATGGCATTTTTCGAGATGGTAAAAACCGCGCTCAGGACCGTCATGCAGAAGCCGGTCACAATCCTGTACCCGTTGCAGGCCGCAAAAAAGACCCCGATCTCCCGGGGACACGTGGTCTTTGACGGGAGCACGTGTATCTCCTGCGGCATCTGCCTGAGGAGATGCCCCTCGCAGGCGATCGTGCTCAACAAGGAAGCGAAGAGCTGGCAGATCAACCGGTTCCGCTGCGTTGTCTGCAATTCCTGTGTCGACACCTGTCCCACCAAGTCCCTCACCATGGATACCCGGTACACGGCACCGGCAGCGGTGCAGGGTGTTGAAACCTTCACGATCACGTATGTGAAGCCGGCCCGGCCGGAAAAAAAAGATGAATCCGGATAATAATTTATTTTTCTCTCCTTTTTGAGAGAACAACGTTTGATTGTATCCTTCTGAATCCTCCCTGACTTCTTCTGACGAACTCCGATGATTCCGGTCGAAAACCAAAGGGGCTTTTCCCGTTTCGGGTCTGCCGACCCCCGGCATTCTCATCCCCGGGGTTCTGATGAACGGTGCGGACTCCCAAAGGTTTATGCTCTCTGTTGTGATAAGATGAAATCATTTAATAGAGAAAAAAACGTGTGCGATATCGTGGGATCACCAGACAGATGGTAATGAACGGGCACTCTGGAGCAGGATGCCGAAGAGTGCAGGTAACTCAAAGACTATCATGACAGATCCTTCCTGTTCCGTCAATCCGGTGTCGAAGGGGGCATCCTTCCACGCTGTCCCGGTTTTTTATTTCCCGTCCCGCGGACGGCCGTTGATCGACATGCTGGCTGTCAATGGGATTCGGGCCGGGGCGTGTGACCTCTGATGCCGGATGCTGGTTTTTTCATCATCCTCGTGCTCAGCGTATCGGCGATCGTAACGGCCGTCGCAGCAGTATTGCAAGGGAATCTAATCCGTGCTGTTATTGCCTTTGCCGTCTCCAGCGTCTGTCTTGCCGCGCTGTTTTTTGTACTGGCCTCGCCGTATGCCGGTGTAATCGAGCTCACGGTCGGCGCCGGCCTTGTCGCAGTTCTCTTTCTCGTAGCACTCGTCCTCGCAGGTGGCGAAGAGGAAACGGTGCGCCCATGAAACCAAAAAATGCCGCCGCGCTGTTTCTTGGAGTGGCATTCCTCCTCCTCTTTATCGTTCTCGTTCTCCCGTATTGTGCGTCCTGGCCGGTTGCTCCTGTAAGATTGGCAGCGGCAGGCGAAGCCCTCTGGAAAGGACGTACCTACGAAGTGATCCTCCAGGGGTTCATCATGCTTGCCGGCGTTATGGCGATTCTCCTGCTCCTCGGCCTGAACCATTCCCGGAGGCTGCAGCCATGATCCCCGCTGAGGTACCGGTGATCCTGCTCGTTTCCGGCGCACTCTTTGCCATCGGGCTTGCAAGCCTGATTGCCCGCTGCAATACCATCAAGATGGTCATGGGGCTCGAATTTCTCGGAAAAGGCGTCTGCCTCCTCTTTATTCTCGGGGGATACCTTGCCGGCGATGCCGGGGTGTCCCAGGCAGTAGTCATCACCATCATTGCTGTCGAGGCGGTCGTTGCAGGTATTGCTCTCGCGCTTGCCATCCTGCTCCGGAGGGTGTACAAGACCTTCGATATTGCTCTCGTCTCGCGGCTTTTACAGGATGGTGACCCGTGATGGATGTCCGGCCCTGGATACTTATCCTCATCGTCGCAGTGCCTTTTGTTGCGACCGGCGTTGTGATACTGCTGCGCAACCGGCCGGATGCCCGCGAAGCCGCATCGCTCGCCGCGGCTGTCCTGACATTCCTCCTCTGTGTTCTTGCCCTCCCTTCGGCATTTGCAACCGAAGCGGCCGCAACGCTTCCCCTCCTCATCCTCCCCGGCCTCCCGCTCCAGTTCACTGCCGACGCCTTCGGCCTCCTGTTCGCGTGTATCGCCTCGCTGCTCTGGATCATCACGACGGTGTATAGTATCGGTTACATGCGCGGCCTCAGGGAACATGCGCAGACGCGGTATTATGCCTGCTTTGCCCTCTGTATCGGTTCGGTCATGGGGATTGCACTCTCTACCAACCTCTTCTCATTGTTCGTGTTCTACGAGATCCTTGCTATTGCCGCATACCCCCTTGTTGCCCATATCGAGACGCAGGAAGCGCTTGCAGCAGGGAGAAAATATCTTATTTATACCCAGTCCGGGGGAGTTGCAATCCTTGCGGGAATCATGGCCCTGCTCGCAATGGGAAACACCCTTGACTTTGTTGCCGGCGGCAATCCCGGCATCGCAGCAATGGCTCCCGACTTTGCCCGGCTTGCCTTTTTCCTCCTCATGGCGGGTTTTGCCGTCAAGGCCGCGCTTGTCCCGGTCCACGGGTGGCTGCCCAGCGCCATGATCGCCCCGACCCCCGTCAGCGGGCTCCTGCATGCCGTCGCTGTCGTGAATGCCGGTGTTTTCGGGCTGCTTCGCGTTATGCTGTACCTGTACGGGCCCGGCCTGATGGCGGAGCTGGGTCTCCAGAATATCGTCATAGCCGCAGCAGTCATCACGATTATTGTCGGCTCCCTCTTTGCGCTGCTGCAGGATGATTTCAAGCTCAGGCTCGCGTACTCCACGGTCAGCCAGCTCAGTTACATGATCCTGGGTGCCGCTGTGCTGGTGCCCCCCGGGATTTCCGGGGTCTCCGACGCAGGGAGAGCTGCCGCCGTCATCGGCGCAACGTATGCCTTCTGTGCCCACGCGTTCGGCAAGCTCACCATGTTCTTTGTTGCCGGCGCCGTTGCCGTGGAGACCGGGAAGAAAAAGATCTCGGAGCTTGACGGTATCGGCAGGAAAATGCCTTATGAGTTTGCTGCCTTCACCCTTGCAGCCCTGAGTATGGTGGGGCTGCCTCCCATGGCCGGGTTCATCGCCAAATACTATCTCTCGCTGGGCATAGGTGCCGGATCTGTCAGCACATGGTGGATTCTTTTCATCCTCATTTCAGCAAGCGTGTTGAACATTGCGTATTTTATGCCCGTCATCATGCGGGCATTTTTCCGGCCCCCGGAAGGTGATGTACCGGCGGTCCGCATGACACTCCGTGTCCCGCTCCTGGTGACCGCAGCAGGAACACTGGTACTTGGCCTCTGGACCGTGTATCCCTTCAGCCCGTTCGCCCTCTGTGCCCGGGTTGCCGCGGGCGTGACCCATACTGCGGTGCTCGGTTCGGGAACCCTGGCACCGGGCACCGCGGTCCCGCCATTCCTGATCTTCCTTGCCGGTGCACCGCTCGTGCTGGCACTGAGCGGGCGTGCACGGCAGGCCGGGCTCATCCTGCTTGCCGGGATCGCCCTTGTCGATGTCCTTCTCCTTCCCGGCGGAGCCATTGCCGGTACGGCGGCAGCCGGTGTGATGCAGTGGGATCTCCCCTTTGCCGGGTATACCCTGATCCTCCTGAGGGTGGACAGCCTCTCGTACCTGACGGGGGTTATCTTTGCGATCATCACGTTCCTTGCAATCCTTTATGCCGCAGCCGTTGCAGCACCCCGCCTCCACCTTTTCGCCCTGCTCTATGCCGGATCCTCGCTTGGCGTGGTCTTTGCGGGGGACTGGATCACCCTCCTGATCTTCTGGGAGATCATGGCAATCACTTCTACGTTCCTCATCTGGCAGGAAGGCGGGGATGCGATACGGGCGGGATACCGGTACCTCCTCTACCATGGTCTGGGGGGGGCTCTCCTCACCGCCGGTATCGCTCTGCTCTTCTTAGGCGGGGGCTCCCCGGTTATCGGGGCCCTTTCCGGCGTTCCCGGTGCGAACTACCAAGTGTGGGCAACCGTCATGATCGTGCTGGGTACCGGCGTGAATATGGCGTTCATCCCGCTGCACACCTGGCTTCCCGATGCCTATCCCCGGGCCAACGTTGTCGCAAGCGTCTTCCTTTGCGTGTACACCACGAAAGCAGGGGTCTACCTCCTTGCACGGGCCCAGCCGGGGACCGAATACATCGCCTTTATGGGAGCGCTCATGGCCGTATATGGCGTGGCATTTGCGGTCTTCCAGAACGACATGCGCCGTCTCCTCTCGTACCATGTCGTCTCCCAGGTTGGTTATATGGTCGCCGGCATCGGGATCCTGGGGTGGCTGGGAGCAGCAAGCGAAACCGGGCAGCTCGGCCTGGACGGCGGCATGGCCCACCTTGTCAACAATGTCCTCTACAAGACGCTCCTGTTCATGGCAGTCGGCGTGATCATCGGGAAGACCGGCGAGAACCTGCTCAGCCGTATCGGCGGGCTCCAGAAAAAAATGCCGGTCACGGCGTTTGCCTTCTGGGTTGCGGCATTCGCGATCTCGGGGGTACCGCTCTTCAACGGCTACGTGTCCAAGGGGATGGTACTCACGGCCGCGGAAAATACCAGTTTCTGGCTCTGGCTCCTTCTTGAGATCGCGTCGTTCGGGACATGCGTATCCTTCCTCAAGCTGGGATATTTCGCATTTTTACGCCCGGGCAGCTCCGAGGCCTCGGACCCGCCGCTCCTCATGCAGGCAGGCATGCTCGGTGCTGCCGGTTTATGCCTCGTCATCGGGTTTTACCCTCAGATCCTCTACGGGCTCCTTCCCTACCCGGCCCCGTACCTTGCATATGACCCCGGGCATCTGGCCGGCGCCCTCCTGGTCCTGGGCGCTGCAGTGCTCTTCTTCTTTACGGTGGGGAAGAAGCTCCTTGAACCCCATGAAGCGCCGATCGGGGACGTTGATGTTGCATACAGGCGGCTGGCTCGCGGCATTATCGCGCTTGCCGGTCTCCTCCGGACGCTTTTTGCGCAGGTCTACCGGTATGCAGGTTCTGCAGTGCTCGCTCTTTTTACTGCCGGGAGGTATGCCATGGGTATGGAAGACCGCGATGCGAACTGGAACCTCGCCATGTTCGCAGGTGTCCTTGTCGCGCTCGTTACGGTGGTCATCCTGGGGGCGGGCCTGTGATACCCGCTGATCTTGCCGCTGCCACGCCCCTTGTTGTCGCCGTCTGCGGCATAGCGATCTATTTCATTACCAAGATCCTTCCGCACGATCTCCGCCACTGGAGCGGGACGCTGACTGCCCTGGTCCTCCTCGGGACCTTCTGTATCCTTCTTTTTGTGATTGCCCGGCACGCCACGCTCACCGGTCTCTCTTTTATCGGTATTACCGGGGGTCTTCTTGTTACGGGAATCGGTGCGGTATCCGCATGGGTTTCCGAAGGGAACCTTGACCCCGAAGGACCGATCCACCTGTATTACCCGCTCTTTTTGTTTGCACTGGCGGGTGCGATGGCCATCGGGTTTGCAACCGACCTCTTCACCATTTTTGTGATGGTCGAGCTGTCGGCTGTCCCGGTATATGCCCTGTGCGCCTACCGGCACAGGGAAGACCCGCGAGCGCTCTCGTCGGCCATGAAGTACCTGCTGCAGGGAGTTGTGGGGACCCTGACCGCGCTCCTGGGGGTGGCAGTCCTGTATCTTGTCGGGCATACCCTGGATATCACCGGACTCCAGAAAGCCCTTGCCGGTGCAGACCCGGTGCCTGTCCTGTTTGCCGGCGTCCTGGTCCTGCTCGGGTACGGGGTGAAACTGGCAATCGTCCCGCTGCACACCTGGCTTCCCGATGCCTATGCCCGGGCCCCCGTGGGTGTCACCGCGATCCTGGTGGGCCCGACCAAGATAGGCGTCCTGATTGCGATGTTTCTTACCCTCTCCGCTCTGCCCGCCGGCAGCGGTATTCTGCGGACCCTTGGCATTGTCGTCATTTTTTTTGCAGTCCTGACCATGACTGTTGGAAATCTCCTCGCGCTCAACCAGCCGGATCTCCAGTATATCCTTGCCTACTCGAGCGTGGCCCAGATGGGGTATATCCTTCTCGGCTTTGGGATCGGGATGGTCTATAACCTGCCGCTGGGGTTCACTGCCGGCCTCTATTATGCCATCGCGTATGCGATGATGAAGGCAGGGGCGTTCATTGCGGCAGATGTTTTTGCGCAGGATGCAGGGTCGTCTGAGACGGGGAAGATGAAGGGCATCGGGGCAAGGCACCCGTTTTTGGGCATCTCCTTTACCATCTTCATCTTCGGGTTGATCGGAGTACCTTTCACCAACGGCTTCCTGGGCAAGATGCTTCTTGAACAGGCAGGCATGGTCACCTCCATGATGAGCGGTGTCGCGCTCGCGCTCATCCTCGCGCTGAACAGCGTCCTCTCTCTGGGGTACTATGTTCCGGTGATTTCGACGCTGATGTTCTCGAGCGCTGAGGGAAGCCCGTGTCCCGTCCGTCTGAAACCCGTTCCCGCCGGCGCCATGACCGCCGTGATATTCCTCGCGATTGTCACGGTCTATTTCGGGCTTTTCCCGGAGTCGTTTAACTGGATCTCGCATGCATCGGAACAGATCTTCACGTGGGGGGTGGCATGAATGCAGGCGGGGGATCTTGTGGCCTCGCCGGTCGCCATCATGGCGGCCGCCCTTGTGATCGGGTATCTGATGTACCGGTGGTCCCGTGCCCTGGCTCCCACCTCCGTACCGTCCGTCAATAAGTCGATGCCCTACGTCGGCGGCGAGGTTGCACGGGCACAGGTCTGGCAGCCCGGGTACCAGTTCTTCTACGTGGCCCTGTTCTTTACGGTCGTGCATGTGGCAGCACTCGTTCTTGCAACCGCCCCTCCCGACGCACCCCTCTGGGGGCCTCTCGGGTACCTGGTCATCATGGCGGTTGCGGTAACGGTCCTGAGGTGGGAGCAGTGAGCACACGCGCCGGTCCGTATACCGGGGTCCGGGATGAGCGGTTGCAAAAGGGTCGTGCTTTCCGGTACATTACCGGCGGGACTGTCCCGATCCATGGGTTTTTATTTTTACGCGGAGGTGATGATTAACCATGGCAGTCCCGGCAGCCGGCCTGAGCCGGCGTCTCATGAACTGGGCGCGGGCAAAATCCCCGTGGATTACGGTCTTCAACAGCGGGGCATGCAATGCCTGCGATATCGAGATCATTGCCTGCCTGATGCCCCGCTTCGATATTGAACGGTTCGGGATCCTTGTTGTGGGCTCGCCCCGGCACGCGGATATCCTGATAGTCACGGGGCACGTCACTCTGAAGCAGGCGTCCCGCCTGCGCCGTGTCTGGGAACAGATGCCGGAACCAAAATACGTGATCGCCATGGGAGCCTGCGGTGCGTCCGGGGGCGTGTTCCACGGCCTGTACCACATGATGGACTGCGTTGACAACGTAATCCCCGTTGATGTCTATGTTGCCGGATGCCCGCCCCGCCCGGACGAGATCATCAATGCGGTCGTGACATGCCTGGACCTGCTCAAAGAGGATGCAGCCCGGGGCGGGAAGGAGTGGCGGAAAAAAGCCGTTCCCGTTAGTGGTACGGACACGCAACCTGGCGGAGTGATACCGTGACCGGCCCGCTGACTCCCGACCGTCTTGCAGAAACGATGAAGGCATACGGGGTTATAGAACAGGTCAGGAAGAACCGCATCAGGATAACTACGGCACCGGACAAGGTCCATGATACGATACGGACGGTCCAGGTGATGTTCGGGTTCGACCGCCTGATCACCATCAGTGCCGCGGACAACGGCAGGTCACTTGAACTGATCTACCATCTGACCGGTCCTCACCGCATGGTCGTTTCGATCGCGGTTGAACTTGAGCGGGCTCAGCCGGCAATGCCGACAACCACCGATATTCTTCCCCCGGCAGGAATCTACGAGCGGCAGATCCACGACCTCTTCGGCATCGTGTTTACCGGAAACCCCCACATGAAACGGATCATGCTGAACGAGGACTGGCCGGCGGACGAATACCCCCTGCGGAAGGACTGGAAGCCGGACCCGGATACCTTCTACGGCGGTATCAAAGGGGAGAGGAGCTAAAAAAAATGCCCGAAGTTGTTATCCCTATCGGCCCGCACCATCCCGCCCTCAAGGAACCGGTAAATTTCAGGATTATTGCCGATGGTGAAAAGATTGTCCGCCTCGAACTGGACCTGTCGTATAACCACCGGGGGGTCGAGAAGGCAGCCGAGCAGCGCGATTTCATCCGGGTCCTCCCCCTGCTGGAACGGGTCTGCGGGATCTGCTCGCATTCCCACGCAACGGCATTTGCCAAGGGGATCGAGGAGATCATGCAGATCGGGATCCCGCCGCGCGCCCGGTACATCCGCACCATCATCGCGGAGCTGGAGCGGATGCACAGCCACCTCCTGTGGCTCGGTGTCGCGGCGCACCTGATCGGGTTCGATACCCTCTTCATGTGGACCTGGCGCGACCGGGAAGCGGTCCAGGACACGCTCGAGGAGATGAGCGGCAACCGTGTCCACTATAACATCAACGAGATCGGGGGCGTCCGCTGCGACCTGACGCCGTCGCAGGTGAATGCCGCCCTTGCGCGGCTGCCCCTTCTTGAAGAACGGGTGAATACCTACGTGGACATGGTGAACAGCGAGGAGACCCTGCTCATCCGGTTCCGGGGTGTCGGCAGGCTCTCAAAAGAGGAGGCACTCCGGTACGGGACAGTCGGGCCGACGGCACGCGCAAGCGGTATTGATTATGATACCCGGAAGGACGACCCGTACCTGGCCTATTCCGAAGCGCCCTGGAACGTGGTGACCGATTCAAACGGCGATGTCTTTGGCAGGACCCGGGTCCGCGTCCGGGAACTTCAGGAGAGCCTGAAGATTGTCCGTTTCTGTCTTGAAAATCTCCCGGAAGGACCCATCCGCGTTCCCGCACCGAAAAATGCGCCGAAAGGGGAGATCCTCTCCCGCTATGAGGCTCCGCGGGGAGAGCTGGCGCACTTTATCCGGACAAACGGGACGGACAGGGTGGAGCGTATCGATATCCGGACGCCGACTCTGGCAAACTGGACGTCGGTGGCAATGTGCCTGGTCAACCGGAATATTGCCGACATACCGGTCATCGTTGCCGCAATCGATCCCTGCCTCTCCTGCACCTCGAGGATAACCCTCGTGGACAACCAGACACAAAAAGCGGGAGTAATAGGCTTCGACGAGCTGATACGGCGCTACCGTTCCCGCAATCCGGAGGAGGTCTGAGGATGACCGATCCCGTGTCCGGGCTTATTTACGTCTTCATCTTCCCGGGCTTTCTCTTCCTGTTCATCTATGCCCTGTTCCTCGCGTTCCTGGATCGCAAGATCGCGGCCAGGATGCAGCAGCGGGTGGGCCCGCCTTTTTTCCAGCCGTTTGCGGATTTCATCAAGGTGCTGGGAAAGGAGGTCATTGATCCGGCCGGCGTGGACCGGGTGGTTTTCGATGCAGCGCCCCTTGTCGCACTCGCGGCGGTCATGACCGCGTTCCTCTATGTTCCCGTCACCGGGAACAGCCCGCTCGCGTTCCAGGGAGACCTCGTTGTCGTCCTCTACCTCCTGTCGCTCCCGACTCTCGTGCTCTTCCTCCTGGGCTGGCTCTCCCGGAACATCTTCTCTGCCATCGGGGGGATCCGGGCGGTCACCCAGCTCTTCATTTACGAGGTGCCCTTCTTCCTTGCCCTCCTGACCCCCGCCCTGATGGCCGGTACCTGGTCGGTCTCGGAGATCGTCCTCTGGCAGCAGAAAAACCTGTGGTTTGTCTTCCTCCAGCCGATCGGGTTCATCGTCGCACTGGTCGGGCTGCAGGCAAAACTGGAGAGGAGGCCGTTTGATATTCCCGAAGCAGAGACCGAGATCGTTGCCGGGCCATGGACGGAGCTGACCGGGCGCAGGCTTGCCGTCATGGACCTGACGATCGATCTGTCGCTGGTCGTCGGGAGCGCCCTGGTTGCAGCCCTCTTCCTCGGCGGTCCCCTGATCCCCTGGGCGATCGCACCTGCCTGGCTTGAAGGGATTATCGGTTTTCTCCTGTTTCTTATAAAGACCCTTGCCGTGCTCCTGATCCTGTCCTCGATAAAAGTGGCGACCGGCCGTATCCGGATCGACCAGCTGAACGATATCGGCTGGAAATATATTGCCGGCGCCTCCATCGTACAGGTCGGGATTGTCCTCGTGATGAACTATCTCTGGGTGTACGCATGAGCGTCCTGCGCGAAATGTTTGAAAACCTTCTCTCCCGGCCGATCACGATCCTCTATCCGAAGGAAAAAGTCCCGATCCCGGCGGCATTCCGGGGGAGGATCGCTATAGCCGACGACAAATGCATCGGCTGTTCCAAATGTTCGCTGGTCTGCCCGGCGCAGGTGATCACCATGGTTGACGGACCCCGGAATGTCGAATTCAGGGGAAAAAACCTTGCCCGGAAGAAACGGCCTCAGGTGAAACTGTACAAATGCATCCGCTGCGGCCTCTGCGAGCGTCACTGCCCGGCCGGTGCGATTACCCTGAAGCACGAACTGTCAGGCTCCGGTACCGACCGGGAAGTCGTGGTAACGTAACAGGCTATGGACCCGGTATATGATATCCTGCAGCGCAGGATACGGGATGCCCGAAGGCTGGCGATAGTGGGTATCGGGGACGAGCTCATGCCTCCCGATCGCCTGGGGATGTTCGCGGCACGGGAGATAGGTGAGGACCAGATCCCCGGCGTGAGAATTTTTCTGGCCGGTACCGTTCCGGAGAGCATCACCGGGCCCCTCCGCAGGTACCGGCCGGGACACGTGATCTTTCTCGATGCTGCCGATATGGGCGTAAAGCCCGGAACGATCGCGCTCGTTGAACCGGAACGGATCCGGGCAGGCCTGATCACGACGCACGTTCTGCCGCTCTCTGTTGTCATGGATTATATTGAACGGGAGATCGGTGCGGGGGTTACCCTGCTCGGGATCCAGCCCGATCTTGCCGTGCCTGGCAGAGACCTGTCGGACGGGGATCTGGCGTACCTGGGCCGGAACCTGCAGTCGTTGTCGCAGGTCCTCAGGGACCGGCAGGTTTGATCGGCAGGGCCTGGCAAACCCGGATTCCCCCCGCTCCTGCCGGTCACGCGATACAGGTCATAAGGCGAGACGAAGGAGAAGACGTGAGGCGTCAGTCCGGATCGGATGTCCGGCAGGATCTGCATCATGTGCGTCAATGCGTGCCCGGCCAGATGCCTGGCGATGAACAACCGGCATGGTCCGGCCATGACTGCCCGCGGCGATACCGGGAAGTCCGGCCGGGCCCGGGAAGAAGGCACCGGCAGCTGCCCTGTAGTGCACGGAAAGGAACGGTATATCTTTTTTTATACCTGATGGTATTCTTTATTAATAACAGTGAATGCCGGGACCGCCGGTATCAGGAAACCGCTGATGAAGGACAAGAAGAAAGCCCGGAGGAAAAACGCACCGGTGACCGAGAGCGCACCGGAACTTCTGAACCGCGTACGAGACCTTGCCATACGCTATGATTTTCTGCTCCTTTTTATCCTGGTGTATATTGTTTACAATACCGTTTCCCAGATGACGATGAGCGGCGATACCAACCCGGCAGCATTTCTTCCGCTCTCCATCATCCTCCACCAGACCCTGAATTTCGATGCCTTTATCGGGACCGGGCTCGGCCCCAATGTCGCCTATGCCTTCCCGCTGGTGAACGGCCATTACGTCTCGCTCTTCCCCATCGTGACGCCCATCCTTATCACGCCGGTGTATCTTGTCTCTTACCTGCTCTATACCGTTTTCCAGGTACCGCTCGATATCACGGGCATCATGGTCCTGGCAAAAACATCGGCAACGATCATTGCGGCCCTTTCCTGCGTATTCGTGTACCTTTGCGGAAAAGAATTATTCCCAAGAAGGATCGCGCTTGCAACCGCGCTGGTCTACGCGTTTGCCACCAGCACCTGGTCGGTGAGCAGCCAGGCGCTCTGGCAGCATGGCACCGTAGAACTGCTGCTCATCCTCCTGATCTACCTCGTGATCAGAAACGAACGGGAACGATCGCGGAATATTGTCATTTTTATGGGGCTCCTCACCGGCCTGTTCCTCTTCAACCGCCCGCCCGATGCAGTCCTTCTCCTCCCCATCATCGGGTACCTTGCCTGGTACGAACGCCAGCACCTCCCGCTCTACGCGGTATCGGCTGCGGCCACCGGCCTGCCATTCCTGGCGTACAACCTGTCGATCTTCGGCAACGTGTTCGGCGGGTACAGCCAGAACCTTGCGTTGTTCTCGTTCGGTGCCGAGAGCATCGGGAATTTTGCAG
>Ga0116171_10002529_pt1 | contig 17298 bp, 19 predicted proteins | sample AD_JPNHW2_MetaG_FD_89798 | JGI IMG/M metagenome (GOLD analysis project Ga0116171, IMG submission 89798) | Active sludge microbial communities of municipal wastewater-treating anaerobic digesters from Japan - AD_JPNHW2_MetaG | ecosystem: Engineered > Bioreactor > Anaerobic > Digestate | place... | reverse complement strand
GCATTTTTGGAAATAAAAAGAGGGTCTTCGAGAGAAAATCTCCGAAAACCCTCTTCTGGAAATGGTTTCAGGCTACAAAACAGGCCGACCCGTTAAACTCCTGTTAAATACAAATCAATCTTTAAATACAACTACTACCAATATAATCTAAAGCAGTTGCTACTTCAAATTTTCACCGCAGCAATCAGTAAATTTCAGAATTTTAGGCCCGATTGGATTCTCGTGAGCAAAAGCCTGCACCTGTCACGAAGAGCGCTGACTGGAACCTTTTGAAACAAGCCTGGTTGAAGGTAAGCCAAAATTCTCGTTCTTCTTGCTCGTCTTTAAAGTCTGGAAGTTTTTTCTTCATGTTTTTCATACTCCCTGAATTCACTTTTAGTCATATCTCTTGCCGAAATGACCCGGATCATTTTATCAGGTAGTCAACGTCTACTCAAAGCCCGAAAAGCGCTATGAAATCAGGAGCGAAGATGCCGCCATCGATGTTCAGATACATGACATTTTGTGATTTATCTTCTGGCCAGGCTAAAAAGACTGTTCGCCGCTATTCATCGCTTCTTTTTGCCGATGTGCTTCTCGAGGTGCGCGAGCATTCGGGCCAGGGTCTGCTCCTTTTCTGAAGCACTCTCACCTGGTAGAAGATATGAATCATCTTCGAGAAGGATCTCTGACTTGCGGTCATCTGACTTTTGGGCTGCCAGTCTGCATTGAATTCTGGAAAGTTTGTCGAGAAGTTTCTCCGGGGCCCAGTCCCAGTAAGTGACTTCGCCGCAGTTGATCTCTATGGTTTCAGACATGTCGCCAAGGGGGTCTCGACACTCACAGAAACTTATCTTTATTTGCGGCTGTTTAACTGCGCCAGAAAACGGTTTCGGCTCAAGAGGTTTTTGTTCAGCCTGAGTCGGGCGAGATGCCGTGTCAGCTATTCTGCCACTCAAAAGCTTAACCAGTCTACCGACAAGAGGCAGTCTGAGTATCATTGAAAATGATTTGCCGCCGCGCTCATTCTGAATGCCAACGCGAGGATCCATCTCATTGCCAGCGCTGAATACCTCGACATTTTCATCAAGTAGTCTGTGTGTCTGTTCCTGCGTTTGCCAGTTATCGTTAAACGCGGCAAGAGTCTCGCGAAGCCAGGTAACATGTTCCAGGTAGATTTCAACCTCGGTAGACATATCGAGGCCATCTTCGACAAGCGTCTGTCGCAAAATTACCAGGCCGTCTCTTTGAGAGATATCAATAGCTTCGTTTGTCATCAAAATCCTTTTCCCTCACTTTAATCTTTTTGCTGACTTTGAACAATCTGATTTTCGCACCGGGTTTGAAAAAATGATTGGAGTGTCGTTGTTTCTCTGATAAACTCTGGTTTCTGGCATAGTGGCCAGATATTGAAGATCTTGAGTTCTATCAACTACCAAAAGGACTTTTATATGAAAAAAAACTTAACTCTTATGATCTTGATCGGGATGCTCAGCTTTTCCGCGCCTGGGTTTGCTGTTGATGCGAATGAAGTCGCAAGCAGCGCAACCGCCGTTCAACAGGCTCAAGAGCAGCAGGGAACTCAGGAAGTTGATCTGGATATCAATAACCCGATCGAAAAAGCTTTTGCCAAAGACTTCGAAATGGCGCAGGCAACGGCTGAGATCAATTTCGTTAACGAAGCCTATCTTGATGCCTGGAAAGCTGAAATGACCAATATCGTCAGCGTTCTGAAGAAGTCATTCACCAACAGCGAAGACGGCAAAAGGGTTGACGAATATGCAGCGGCTTATAATGCCCTTGCCGACAAGGCCTTTGAGCTTGAGATGCTGAACTGGGTCTCTGACCCCGAAGAAGCCGGCGCAGAACGTTCGTTTGGAACCGGTGCCACTGGTGGCGCCATGCTTGCTCAGGCAAAGATTTTCAAGCAGGCGACCCTGAATTTGATTGCCCATTTCCAGACTAACCCAGACCTCGCTTATACCTTTATCTACAACGGAAAGGGCGCCGATCTCGAAAAGCTCAGGGCGCAATAACGGTTTAACGGCAAAATCTGCCGACGGTTACCGGTCAGGCGCGAAAAATTTACCAGTGGGGAACTGAAGACGGGTAGAAATGGGCAATCAGCGAGAAACTGCCGAAGCAGAGCAGGCCGATGATTGCCTGTTTGCCGCATGCCGCCGAGAAGTCGGGTCGTGATTCCCAGAATTTTACATACAGGATCAACCCTACGAGCGAGAAGGTCGACAGGCCAACGCCGAGCATCAAAAGCGCCCGGTCGGCCGGTTCCTTGTCTGGCTCGAGTTTCAAGCCGAGAAAGACGCCACAACCGAGGGTTGCCAGCGAAATTAGCAGCTTAAAGAATGAAACAAGCAGCGAACCCATGATCGACCTCACCCTGCGATGCAAATTTATGTTTTCAGCATACCACGATTATGCCGCCCGATGCGCACATCAGCAATTTATTCAGAGGGTTAGCAAAAATGGTCGGTCGATCTTCGCAAGCCGCTCTTTAAGAGGCATTACCGGTGCCAGGCTCAGAAGACTTTTTTCGGGATTGCCGCTTCATAATTAAGACTGGCAGATGAGCGCTGGAAGCGGCGACTCCTATGCTGACCAGGTCGAATATCGCCTCCCATTTTTCGTAGACTGACGGCATTTTTCGGGTGTCTATACCCCAGTAAAAGAACGTTCCCCATTTGATTATGGCAAGAGTTGTGAAAAAAGTCATGCCGTACAGGAGAATGATCTCATCACTGATAAAGCTGCGCGGAACAGGCTTTATATACCATAAACCGCCGAAAATCATGGGAAGTGTCAGCACCATGGTCATCATCAGAACACCCATGAAAGAAAACTTGCCAGGGTATTTAAGCATGGGCACCAGAACAAGCAGAAGGCTGCAGATAAAAAGATTTATCGCCTGAATTCTTCTGGCGATGGGGCAATCTCTTTTATTCATATGCAAACATACCTTCTGTTATTGAACCCTGCAAAAACAAAATTGAGTCTGTTCGACGGCCCGACTGGCCAGACATTATTAAAATTACTGCATCTCACAGTCACAGATAAATCATAGCATTTTAAAAAAATCGATGCCAAATTATAATTAAAAATTCAGTCAGAACACTGACTGATTGAGGCTTCCAAGCCATGTGGAAAATTAATCGCTTGCATTTGTTGTTTTTATGGATACATTCATTATAGCTGGCACCACTTTTCTCTCGGGCGCTTTTCGCGTAGGGGTTCTTGTCTGACTCTCAGGTGATGAATCTTCCGGTTGTGTGTGGTGCCAGCCTTTTATTTCCGGCAAATGCGTGTTAACGGCGTTACGCGGCGAGAACCAGGTTCTCGCCGTTTTTTATTGCTTACGCCGATCAATTTTCAGAAAGCACAAAGGTTGCACGGCGGGCTTCCCCAATTGAGTAGACCACGACTTTGCCGCTGTCGATGTCGACTACTTTGAACTTGCCGTTCACCACCTGGCCAGGCTTGACAATATGTTCATCGTTTTCGAACTTAACGATGGCTTCCCTGGCAAGATCGTTGCCGCAAATGCCTGTAACTGTAAGCTTAAGGGGCGGTATTACCTTCTTAACTTCTTTTGGTGGCGCAAATTCAGGCTGCCGTTCAATTTTAACCAGTTCAATTACCTTCTTTGTAATAACTGGTTTGAATGGGTCATGGCTGGCAATTTCGCCCGTGAATGCAAAGTCATGGCAGAGCTGATCGATGGTTGCTGTTTCGTTGTTCTGGCTTTCTTCGGCCATGAGAGTGTTCATCGAGAAAATCAGCGCACTCAAAGCCACAAATACTTTCAGAGCCTTTGCTAACTTGATCATGATCGACCTCCTCGCTGGTGTTCTGAAAATTAGAACGCGCGAAAGCATGACCGGGTTTAGAAAATTACCGACCAATGAACGAAACGCGCAGGTTATCTTCATTGACGCTGAGCGTCTTCGTCTTGACATTTCGGGTTGATACCGCGATAATTTTGCACTGGTATGGCCAGTCTGAGACTCAAGGTTAAGCTTCAAAATTTATCTTAAAGCAGAATCATGGAAATAGATTACCAGAGTTGTATTGACGAAATTTATAGCGAAGTAAAACCGTTGCTGGGGCTTGGCCAGGTTGCAGGTTACATACCGGTTCTTGCAAAGGTCAACCCGAACCAGCTTGGAATTGCCGTGCAGACCCTGGATGGCCAAAGCTTTCAGGCCGGCGATGCTCTCACCCCGTTTTCGATTCAGAGCATCTCGAAAGTCTTCGTGTTTTCAATGATTTTCCACGCCTTCGGTGACAAGTTGTGGAACCGCATGGGCCGCGAACCATCTGGCAATTCCTTTAACTCGCTTGTACAACTTGAAAACGAAAGCGGCATTCCGCGAAACCCGTTTATCAATGCCGGTGCCCTTGTTTCAACCGACTGCCTGCTGTCGATCAGCAAGAATCCTCTTGAAGAAATTTTAAACTTTGTGCGTTCTCTGGCCGGCAACCAGAATATCAACTTCGACAACGCAGTTGCCGCTTCTGAGCGCGACACCGGTTATCGCAACGCCGCTCTTGCCAACTTTATGAAGAGCTTTGGCAATATCAAAAATGAGATCAGCGAGGTGCTCCATACCTACTTTCATCAGTGCGCGCTGGCTATGAGCTGCGTCGATCTGGCGCGGGCCTTCAGCTTCCTCGCCAACGGGGGCGTCAACCCCTTCAATAACGAACAGATTTTAACATTGAGCCAGGCAAAACGTGTCAATGCGCTGATGCAGACCTGCGGCCTCTACAACGAATCAGGGGAATTCGCTTTCTGCGCCGGCCTGCCCGGCAAAAGCGGCGTCGGCGGCGGTATCGTGGCGGTGCTGCCCAAGCACTTGAGCATCTGTGTCTGGTCGCCTGAACTCAACAAACACGGAAACTCACTGATCGGCATGAAAGCCCTTGAGCTGTTTACCACCAAAACCGGCATCTCAATTTTTTGAGAAATTGTGATTAGCAAACTATTGACCAACAACGTTTGAACCCGAAAGCTCTTCCTGATCTATAAGCTTCAACCAGCCGGTTTAAACGAAGGCACTGTAATCACTCCTGATTGTAGATTTTCCAGTAGGGTTCCATGTCGATATTAGCGGCTTTGCATGCGGATTCGAACACGTTTGCCTGATCACCGAGGACCATGTTTTCAACGATGGTCTTTGCGTCAATTGCATTGGCGTCGGTTTCGTAACCATCACTGCGCCAGACTTCCTTGATCTGGTCAACAAGGGCAATTTTAGCGGCTTCGTCAAGCTGTTGCCAGTCGAAAATGTCTTTCATCAGCAGGTCTTTAACATGTGCCTTATCGAGCTTTGCAACACTTTTGCCCGCTTTGGCCGGCTCAGAGACTGGAACTTCCGAGCCAACCAGAGGGTCAGAGACCGATTCGCAGATCATCGGCCCGGTACTGGCATCGTCAGCCGGAGAAATGCACATATACACCGGTCCTGCGGGTTCCTTGTATTTGAACAAAATGCCCCGGGCGTCATCAGAAACAACTGTTGTAAGCGGCGATTGCAGCTGAAGCTCTTTGACCTGTTCAAAAGTCACCTTCGGCTGGCACACAGAAAAAACGCTCGTAACCTTGTCGTTTTCGTAGGCAAGCATTCCCATCATCAGAAAATCGGGTGAATCAGAAATAAGCCAGGTGTTGAGTTCGCCTGAATCAGTCGGTTGGCCAAGCATTTTCAGGGTTTCTTCCCGCGTAACGCCGATAAAGCTGGTTTCAGTCCAAAATTTGGCAGTAATGGCCTCAGCGCAGCTGGCAACCGTTAAGAAAAGAAGAAAAAAGAGAATAATCGTGCCGGTGCTGTTTTTCATTGATCTTATTCCTTTCCGGGCATGGCGCCGGTAGCGTCGATTTTGTTGTCTGCGGCATTGGCTGACCCGCTGGCAGTATCGGCAGCACTATCAGCCTCGGTTTCGTCGCCAGCGATTTCGATCGGAAGATATTCGACGAGAATGTGGCGTTCGCCCTCAGACTTGATCAGGGCCGAGAATTTTCCGGCCACCGCGACTTCTTCGCCGGCTTTTTCCCAGTCAGCCGGAGTCGCATGCACGTCGGGAGTGCCACCCGAACCAGTGCTATAAATGGTGCCCTCGGCTTTGAAGGTGTCGCTGCCGAGATCTTCGAGGGTATCGAGCTGCGAGAAATAGAACAGATCGCCGTCGGCAAGCGGGATTGAATACAACTTTTGAGGATGCTGCGCGATTTTCTGCCCAAAGTATTTCAGGGTTGCCGTATCGACCTGCTCAGTGGTTGCGGTGACGGAGTTACCGTCTTTGGAAGGTTTCAAGGCTTTGAACTTGTTGAGATACAGGTGCCGAAGGGCAAAGTCAATCATGCCCTGATCGGTCAGCGTGCCCTGAGTGAAGCTCGCGACCCCGGCTTCAGAAAAATTGCTGAAAAACACATTCAGATTCTTCTGTTGTGCCGGCTCCAGCTTCATCGGGGCTGCCAGGCCGATAGATGCAATTGTCATTATTACTGTCAGTAAAATCAGAATCTTCTTCATTGAATTCTCCGCTGCTATTGGTGCTGTGATCGGTCAGATTACTTTATCGATAACGGAACAATTGTGAAACTAAAGGCGGTTTCTTCGCCATCGCCACCCGCCCTGAGCGTAAATTTCCAGTTCAGGTGTTCCCAGACGGTGTTTTTGTAGCCGTCTTCCGGTTCGCCGTCTTTACCGGCCCCGGCATTCTTCTCAAGCCACGCCTGCAGGTCTTTAGTGGGAACATCTTCGCCGTCGATGCAGATTTCGGCAATTTTACCGGCTTCGTCCCAGTCGATTACCAGCGTTACTGGCGCCGATTCAGTTGTGATCTGGAAATCATACTGTAGTCTGGCTGCTTCTTCCATCTCGGTAGCTTCGCCGAGAATCGGTGTCAATTTGGCGCTCAGGTCGGCGCGGCTGGCGTCTCTGCTGATAAGAACTTCGGTTCCTTTCAGCATCAGCGGGAACTCTGGCGAAGTAGTAGCCACGTCTGCTGTTACTGCGGTTGTTGACGCGGTCTCGACAGCAGGTGTTGCAACGGGCTTGACATCTGGCTCGGCAAAACTCTGGCAGGCAGCTGCCGCGACCAGTGCGAAAGCGAGAGTCGTGAGTCTTTTGTTAATCATATTTTTCTCCATTAAGAATTTTGTGAGCTGCATCCGCAGCTTTTATTGCTGTGCTTACTTTCCTGGCCTGAATTCGACCAGGCGGCAATTGACTTCGCTTGTACTTCCATGATGCGAATAGATATATCCGGTAAAACCCACACCATGGGCGAACTTCCAGGTGGTTGAATCAGTGCTGGCTGCATAAGCGATAGAAACCTCATCGAGAGTGCCAGAGGCATTCAGACCTTTGACAGCTTCAGCAGCAAAGGGCGCCTTACCTTCAACCCGGTATAAATACATCGGGATGCCCGAAACAAGCTGAGAAGTTTCGCCGAAGGGTTTTTCTTCGACCAGCGGAAAATCGAGCAACAGGTCGGCTTCTGTAACCGACTCAGCAAGGCTTTCGCAGGCGATTGCTTTTTCCCAGGCCTCTTTGATCTTTTCTTCGTTCTGGACCACATAGAGTCTCCAGGGGCCGGCCATTATCATCAGAAATGGTGCAGGTTTTTTACCCTTTTCATAAAAAGCCAGGTCGGTCGGCAGCCCCGAACCTTTAGCAATAATCATGTTTTCCCACAAAATCACTGAGTTTATTTCAGTTGTCCAGGTGAGAGTTTCGCTCAACTCTTTGCCCTCGGCCTCAGTTTTGACGTCAGCGCTGTAAACCCAGGCGGTGCCAGTAGCCAGAGGGAACGGCGGGGCTTCGGTGGCCATAGAAGTGAGTGAGATCAGGCAAAAAATGGTCAGAAAAGCATGTTTCATAAGATTTTTCTCTGTTTGTGAAAGAATTATTGATCCGGTCTTGATAATGACTGGAAACCCTGACTCGTTTATCTGTGCACCATCAGAACTCTCAATATGATTACGAAAATTATCATAAACCTCGAAAAGGTTCAACTTTTTGATTTTAAAAACGCCTCATATTGCCATGCTGAACGGTAAAAGCCCATTTGCGTAAGAATGCAATTCGGGCCAGAAAAAGAACCCGCCCCAAAAACCATGTCTGGGGCGGGATTCTCAGTCTGTCGTCAGTTCGCTTTTGCGGTAAAATCGAAGCGCCAGACAGGCACTTTTTCGTAGACATTTTTAGTCATGCTATGAAGATAAACCTCAGTGAAGGAACCCGAGTCGAGAAGTTCTTCGCCCAATCGGGTCACTTCTTTGGCGTCGAGCCCGTAACCGGTGAGGTTAAGACGGTTGTCAGAGTCCAGTCGCAGGTTGGTGAGCCAGGTTTTTCCCTGACCAGTTTCATTACCTTGGATTTTTTTACCAACCTGTGGGGTGAAGGTGGTTGTTTTCAGAAGAGCCCTGAGCGCGCGAATGGTTTTTTGATTGTGTTTGTAAATCGCCTTCAACAATTCAGACGAATTTTCTTTCAGCTTATTTTCAGCTTTGTCGAAACACATGAGCCTTTCCTGGGAGGTAACAGAAAGTATGGGCTGGTTGTCGCGTGTTTCTGCAGAAACTGATATGTTGATTGCATCATGGGAAAGTCTGGACTCAGCGAATGAATAAGCCAGCATTTTTTCAAAAAGTGGAGCCAGTGTGTCCTCTGTTCCGAGCCAGCCAAATTCCATGGGCATTCCATACCATTGTTCTGACTTAATCATTGGTGAAACACGGACACTATTTAATTTCAGATCCAGACCTGCCATTACATCAACCACGAAATCCAGGCACATCCGCAAGTTGCCATATTCGGCCCTTCCGGTGAAAATTTGCGCGCCATCACCCGCTGTATTTTTTTGCGAATCTTCAGCACTGACGAAACCCGGAAAAACGAGACCAGCAAACAAACAAACCAGCAGTAAACGTTTAATCATCGTCGCCTCCACAAAAGAATTTCCACAAATATACCACTATTTTAAGTGTTCTGAAAAATCATGCCGATTTACAACATTTTTACTCTCGCGGCGCTGCTGCCCCACGACTGGAAAAAGTATCGCCCCTCTTCTTAACCGTGCGACAGGTTGCGGTAGGTTGCGCAGTCACGAAGCAGTTCGTCGTGGGTGCCGGTCGCTTCGATGCCACCGTCTTTGAGCACAATGATGCGGTCAGCCATCATCGCGGTGGCCATGCGGTGTGTGACGATCAGACAGGTGATGGCACCGAATTCACGATTCAGGTCAGCCCAGAGCTTTTTTTCGTTCGCGGCGTCGAGGCTGGCGGTGATGTCGTCCATCAGCAGCAGTTGCGGCCGACCTACCAGCGCCCGGGCAATCGACAGCCGCTGGCGCTGACCGCCCGAAAGGGTGACACCGCGCTGCCCGACCGGCTCGGTGTAGCCACCCGGGAAGGTCATAACTTCACGTTCGAACTGTGCCAGGCGTGCGCATGACTGAATAAGCTCGTCTGATTGATTCCGCCAGAAGTCGATATTGGTGCGGATCGACTCGGAAAAAATCACCGGTTCCTGCTGAATGTAACCGATCTTGTCGCGAAACGACTGCTTTCTGATTTCGGGCAACGGCATGCCATTGATGGTCACCATGCCATCGTCAGGCTTCATGACGCCCGAGATCAGGTTCAGCAGGGTCGTTTTGCCTGAGCCGATCTGCCCGACGATTGCCACCTTCTCGCCCCGGTTGATGGTGAAACTGAGATGTCTGAAGGCAAAGGGCTGCTGTTCAACCGGGTCAGCGGCACTGGCGGCGGGCAGGTCGGGGTTTTCAAGTTTTTCGAGGGTCGCATGTCTGAAACTGACGTTTTCGAAGCTCAGGCTTTCGATGTTAGCGATTTCAGTGGCACCATCGACATCGAGATCCTGCCAGGCGCGGTCGGCCTGCTGCATGTCTTCGAGGCGGTCGATCGACACACAGGCCTGGGTCAGGGTTACCAGCATCATCGGGATATCCATGAGCGGGTAGATGATCATGCCGAGATAGCTGAAAAAGGCGTAATAGGTGCCAAGGGTCAGCGAACCTCTGATTACCATGATACCGCCGAAAATCAGCACCATGATCTCACCAACGTAATTGAGAAACTCGAAAAACACCATGAACATACCCCAGAGGCTATCGACCCTGATTTCCTGGCCGATGCGTTTTTCGAGAAGGGTGTCATACAATTTTTCCTGGGGTTTGCGGGCGTTGAACGAGGTGATGATCTTGATGCCCGAATAGGCGGCTTCAAGAAAGTCGTTACCTTCTGACATGCCTTCCTGGGCTTCTTTGAAGGTCTCGCCAAAACTGGTTTCGAGTTTTATAAAAATGAAAAGCATGATCGGCAGAGGCAAACAGGCTACCAATGCCAGTTTCCAGTGCAGGAGAGTCATCGAAATCACGCAGAAGAAGATAATACTCGCCGAATTGACCGCCCTGAATATACCCGAGCAGCAGAGCCACGAGAGGCCTGGCGGGTTGGTTCTGATGTCTTCGGTCAGGCGGGTAACCAGATCGCCGGTTCTGAACTTGAGAAAGAACCGGTGGCCTTTTGAGAGTATTTCGGCAAAGAATTTTTCGCGAAAATACATCTCGAAAGTAACATTCATACGCGCCCTGAAATAAGGGTAAATACCGGAAAAGACCGGCCCAAGACCCATGGCCAGCAGCATAAGCAGCAGGCGATTGCGCTCACTGCGAGCCGCTTCCATGGTGGTAGTGCCGGCCTGAAAGCTTTTCAGCCCGGTCACCAGGGTGTCGATGATGTGTTTGAGCACCATCGGAAACAGCACGGCGATGATGGTCGATAGAAAGGTAAGAAAGAGCAGAAAGAGCACCATGCGCCAGTGGGGCCGGTATTCGTTCCATATCCAGTTTATGTAGTAGGCACGGGTGTGTCTGAGGTCTTTGCGTTTTTCGTGTTTCATGCTACGGCTCCTGCCGGCTCATCAGTACCGGCTTCAATAAGCGGCTCTGCCTCGACAATCTGGTGCGATTCGGCCTTACCGGCCATCTGAATGTTAACCAGTTCGCGATAGATGCCTTCCTGGGTCATCAGGGTCTGATGGTCGCCGCTCTGCTGCAAATGGCCTTTTTCGAAGACGAGAATGCGGTCGGCCTTTCTGATGGTGACCAGCCGATGGGCAATGACGATTGAAGTACGGCCAAGCATGAGCTTTTCCATGCTCGCCTGCAGTTCGCGTTCGGTAATGACATCGACCGAAGAGGTCGCTTCGTCAAGAATCAGCAGATCAGGGTTCTTAACCATGGCCCGGGTATAAGAAAGCAGCTGGCGTTCGCCATAAGAAAGGTTTGCGCCGCGTTCAGCGAGCACTGTCTGGTAGCCGTGACTCTGCCGCATGATAAAATCGTGTGCGCCGAGCTCTTTTGCAGCTTTAATGACCGTTTCGTCATCGACATCAGTATGAAAAGCCTTGAGGTTTTCCATGATCGTGCCCGGAAACAGGTAGATTTCCTGAAGCACCAGGGCAATATTGCGCCGCCAGTCAGCGAGACTGATAGTGCGAATATCGCGGCCATCAACGGTTATGCTGCCTTCAGTCGGGTCGTAAAACCTCAGCAGCAGGTTGATACAGGTTGTTTTGCCAGAACCAGAAGCCCCGACGATAGCCAGCTGCTGGCCGCGTGGAATGGCGAAGGTCGCGTTTTTCAGAACAATCTCGCTGTCGTAGGCGAACGAAACGTCGTTGAAGGCGATGCCATTCTGCAAACGCAGCCCCGAAACCGGTTCGCCAGAGTCTTTAACCGCAGGCTCGGTATCTAAAATATCGAAAACACGCACACCAGCAGCCAGAGCTGATTGCAGCTGAGCAAGAACTTCTATGAGAAACTCGAGGGGCCGGAAAAACTGGCGAAGGAGTTCCATAAACATCACCAGAGTACCGACGCTCATGGTGCCGGCGTAGACCTGACTGCTGCAGTAGGCAAACAGCAGCATCAACACGCCGATTTCAGTACAAAAGCGAAAAGCCGACGAAAACAGGGTGTATTCAATAAAAGCTGCTTTGCATTCGAGCTGCGCTTTTTCCTGGCTGTGGGCACGCAGATTGTTCATGATGTCGTTTTCGCGACCATGTACTTTAATCAGGGGCACTCCCTGGATATATTCAGCGAGATAACCGGTCAGGGCGCTGTTTTTTTCGCGCACCTTCGTGTAAAGAGTGCGAATATAAGTCAGATAGAAGAACATCACCAACCCGACGACTACCAGCGACAGCATCGCAACCAGGCCGACCCGGGTATCCTCACGCATCAGCACGAAGATTGTGCCCACGATAAGCATGACGCTGGCTACCAGTTGGGCTGTAGATTGGGTGAACATCGACTTCAGCTGGTTGGCATCAGATTCGCTGCGGGTGATCAGCTTGCCGGTCTGGTGCTGATCGAAGAAGCGCATACCCTGACCGAGAATGTGTGAAAACAGGCGGCGCTTGATTTCGGCGACGACTTCGGCACCGATGCGGGCCATAATTTTGACACGCACATACATGGCGATAGCGCCAAACACAAGGCAACCGATGAAAAAGCCGGCATAGCGCAGGGCCATCTCGACGTCTTTTGCCGGAATAGCGGTATCGATGATGGTGCGCAGGATCATCGGCCTGATAAGATGCACGCCGGTAACCACGATCATGGTAAGCAGTGCCACACCCAGGCTGGCCAGATGCGGCCTGAAGTATGGAAGAATTCTTTTTAATACAGATTTGCTGTTATTTATAAGCATCTCGAATGAAATTTTGCCTTTGTTTGGTTCAGAGTAGCGAATGCCGTGATACGAAAAAGCGGGTCGCCACCATCGGGCAACCCGCTTCTGAAATCAGTTCAGTTAATTGGATTTTGCGCAAATGGAGGCCGGTCGATAAAAAAAATCAATATTCATAGTGCGGGCCTCCTTGATTAATCATCAAAAACGTTATTGCAGCAACGATTATAATATTTTGCCGCCCCGCTGTCAACCCACATCAAACTTTCAGCAGGGCGGGCGGCGGTCTGGCGAGTTGTGGGCCGCGAGGCCTGGCCTTTTCTCTGCGACTCCGGCTTGCAACCAGGGGCTGCAAAAAATTCAGTTACCGGCTTTATTTATAGAGAATTCAATAGTATGCTGCCAGCATAAAACGCACGACAAAGGAAAGTGGCGATGAAATTCAAGCGTGTCAGCATGTTTTACTATTCTCCGACCCACACCACCCAGAAAATCGTTTACGAAATCGCCGCCGGAATCGGCATCGACCCGCAGAAGGTCATCGAAAACAACCTCACTTACCCTGAATACGCCAGTTCGCTGATTGCTGTTGAACCAGAAGACCTCGTGATCATTGGAGCGCCGGTTTATGCGGGCCGCATCGCCAGCCAGGCTCTGCAACGCTTCGCCGATTTTAAATTTGCCGGGCAGCCGGCGGTGCTCGTGGCCGTCTACGGCAACCGTAATTACGACGATGCGCTGATTGATCTACGGGAATATGCTCTCGCGGCTGGTTTACGCCCGATTGCCGCCGGCGCGTTCGTGGGCGAGCATTCTTATTCGACAAAAGCTTTTCCGGTGGGCAGGGGGCGCCCTGACATTGACGACAAACAGGCTGCCAGAGATTTCGGCCGCAAGATTTATGAAAAGGTGCAGTCGTTGAGCACCAAGCTGGCCTGGCCTGAACTGAAGGTTCCGGGTGTGTTTCCATTGCCGGAAAGACGTTTAATACCGCCATCTTTTGCCGAAACGGTTCACGAAAGATGCATTCAGTGCGGTCATTGCCAGGAAATCTGCCCGACCGGTGCCGTCTATTTTAAAAAGGGTTACCAGACCCACCCTGATCTCTGCACCATCTGCTGCGCCTGCCTCAAGGAATGCCCGCGCCATGCCAGGGTAATCGACTCAGAGCACCTGCAAAAATTCAGAGAAATGCTGGCCAGCACTTGCGCCACCCGGCGCCAACCCGAAATTTTCATATAAAACCCGGGAATACATCAGAGCTCTTAGCGGGGCGGTGGTTCGGCGAAGTCCTGATGGGCGTGGTCTTCGTATTTGTAATAGCGTGGGGTTTCCCATTCGTAGCGGATTTCAATACTCTGCGACGGGGAATTGACCGGGGTGAAGTCAGTGAGACTGACCGGCGACCAGGTGTTTTCGCCATAACCAGTACCCGGCCCGCTCTCGGCCATACTGCTGCGCGGTGCCGAAGATTTAAGCTCTGAGTCATCGTAGGGCCGGTAAACAACCCGTTGCTCACGAAAGGCAGAAATTCTGATCATGCCAAGCTGGTCACGCTGGCCCTTGCGCCCGGCATAAGAATCACCGGCACTGGTAAAGTAAAAACGCTGAACGTGGCTCATCCCGGAGCGCCAGCCCGAAAAATTGCCGGTCTGGCCAGGGTCAAGCACATACATGCTTTCGTTTGAGGCGTTGTCAGAGCGATCACCTGAGATGATATTCAGGCCATCAACCGAGATTACGACAGCCAGACGCGACCCGGATGTATTGGTTACCCTGATCGTATAGCGCTCGCCCTGTCGCGCCAGCACGCTGAGGCGTGGCGATGAGTGGTAGTGGTGATGGCGGTAGGCAGACCAGGTTTCGAGGTCGCCGCGCTCGTCACCGACGATGCTTACCTGAACCAGATCGTCGTCGTATGGTTCGTATGGCGGCGCAATCGACAGACCATGCAGAGCTTGACCGGCAAAAATCAGACAAAAGACTCCCAACAGAATGCCAAAATATTTCGCTCGCATATTTTTCTCCCTGATTTCAATAACTATTCTAACGCACAAAACTTTGCACAGATTTAGAATTACTAACTTGTGCAGTTTTTAAACAGATTGCTCAATTTTTGAACACACATAACGCCCCGCAACTATTGAATCCTGCAAAAATAAAACCAACTTACTTCACCGGCGCGGCCATCAGTCGGGTTACTTTTTCTACAGCGATTCGCTTCGCTCACAAGCTTCCGAAAAAGTAATCCCGCCTTCTGTCCACACCTGGACTATTCTTCATCAGAAATCAATAAAACCGGCTTTAATTCTGCAGTTATCAATAAATTAAACCTCAACCCTTCGGCCAGCCATTACCTGGTCAGGAACCGAAGAATTGCAATTCAAAAGCGGAAATCGAAAGAACAGGTATCTGGCAATTTGCGTGCTGAGCCGTATTTATCAGGTCGAAGCACCGTCTGGCAGGCGGCCAGGCAGTCCGACAGTGCATTCAGAATAATTTTAACGAACAACAGACAAAGACAGACAAACACAAACAAATAGGGGCAAAAAAAGACTATAAATTTCAGAATAATCTGCCGATAATAACAAAGTAGTTGAAAGTTGGCATGAACTTTGCTATACTGGACAACACAAAAATAAACCCGGAGCAACTCGTCAGAGCAAACCGTCCGGATAACTGTTTCAAGAGGTTTTATCATGTCTCCCGTGTACAACACCATACGCAAAGTGTCTTTTCGTTGCCTTCTCGTTCTCGTAGCCTTTATGGTTGCTTCATTACAGGCTGGTTTTGCGTCACCAGCTGATTTTTCCTACAATGATATCGAAGTGCGCCGTGTCGAAGCACCGGCCAATTTTGAAAATGCCGTGCGTTACACCATCACCTACTGGTATAAAGATAACGACAGCCGCATGCAGGTTTTTCCGACCCGCGAAGAACGCGAACGTGATGCTGATCTGATTCTTGCCCAGGCCGTAAGTCTTTATCTTGATGAAGAATACACTCAGCAGGGCAAAGGTATGGACGAGCATGTCGTCGAAGCCGTAAACATGGGTCAGGTTCTTGACCTGGTCAACAAAGACTATCTCTCTGCTGCCTGGAGCGAAGAAAACGTCAACAACCTTCGCCAGTTCATGCACAAATATGAAAAAGACCTGGTGCTCTTCACCATCAACATCTATCTTGATTACGTCAACAAGACCGGCTTTTACAGCGGCAACGACATCAACCCGATCATCATGAACTTCAAGAATGACGGCAAGAGCGCTGACGAAGTAACCTTCATCGCCGTAAACTACAGCGACAAGTAAGTTTTTTAAAAGCATCCCCCGCTGTCGTGGCGGGGGATTTTTTGCGTTTATCGGCTGCAAAGAATGTGTTATAATTCGCGGCAATGGCAGCACTGACGCACCAGCTGCTCAACAGGGGGAAACACATGACCGACCTTAACAAGCATCGCAACATCGGGGTGACGCTTCGCCTGGTCAAGCGGCCATCGCGCGGTTTCTGGGCTATACTTGAGGGCCGCCGTGTTGACAGCCATTATTTTGAAAAGTATCAGCAGCCGACTGATGCGGTTGGCCTTATACAAGGCCCGGTGGCTGCGATTCTCGCCGCTTCTGATATTGCCGAAAAAGCGGCAGCCGTGCAGGTCGCTGAAATTCGCGGTGTCTGCCCGACCCACATGACCCTGATTGCCCTATATGGCGACACCTCCGCGGTTGAAGCGGCTCTAGGTGCTGTCAATGACCAGCTCGGCGACACTCTTTTCTGATATGAGCCTCGCCAGAATAAAATCTCGAGGCATCGGCATCGTCGCATCAACGCCTGATCGCCAGAAAGCAGCAAAAAACCTTCTGGCGGCAGATACCTACCGGGTTTCGCCCCCCGAAGAAAGAACTCTATGAACTACAGCGCCAAAGTATTGCAGCATTTTCACAACCCGGGCAAAACCGGCCATCTTGATGACTATCATGGCATCGGGCAGATCGGCGACCCCGACTGCGGCGACTTCGTCGAAATGACTATTCATGTCTCAGAAGACAATCAAAAGGTCGAAAAAGTTCGTTACCGCATCAAGGGTTGCCCGGCAGCAATTGCCACTTCGAGCATAACAGCCGAAATTGCCGAAGGCATGCAGATCGAAGACGCTCTGAAAATTACCGATCAGCAGATTGTCGAAGCCCTCGATGGGCTGCCCGAGAGCAAGGTTCATTGTTCATTGCTGGCAGTAAGAGCTTTACAACTGGCAATTCAAGATGCGATTCTCAAGCGCCTGTTCAAGAAGGCCGGCATTGTAAGCACTGACGAAGAATTTGAAAAACTTAAGGCCGAGGGGCGACTCAACGAGTATCTTGGGCTGCCCTCTAATGAAATTAGCCATGACTGCGACGGCTCGTGCGAAACTATCGGCAAAAAGTGCGTCTAGCCTACCGGATCACGTCAACGCGAATAGAAAACTGACTGTCGGTCTGACTCTTGTTGCTGCCGACCGTTAAGCCGCCATCACCGCCGCCCGCGACCGAATGCTGCCGCTGACCGCCGCCCTGGGTCAGGCCGCCGAATTCGGCCCACTG
>Ga0116171_10002528_pt1 | contig 17300 bp, 8 predicted proteins | sample AD_JPNHW2_MetaG_FD_89798 | JGI IMG/M metagenome (GOLD analysis project Ga0116171, IMG submission 89798) | Active sludge microbial communities of municipal wastewater-treating anaerobic digesters from Japan - AD_JPNHW2_MetaG | ecosystem: Engineered > Bioreactor > Anaerobic > Digestate | place... | reverse complement strand
TTTCATTGATGCCAATAATAGCAATATCAATATTTTCCAGGGAAGGAAAAATACCACCTTTACGGTTGACAAGTACAGTGTTCAGCAAATGATTCGGATGGGATTGCTCCACGTCCAGAATTTTATCAACATCAACCGGCTCTAAGTATAAAGAAATATCCATCTTTACTTTGTACTTTTCTTTTTGGCTTTTGTTGCAACTTTTTTAACGGTGGTCTTTTTTGTCACCTTTTTTTTAGCAGCCGGCTTTTTTACATCAGATTTTTTAGCAGCGACTTTTTTTACTGATGGCTTTTTCTGAGAAAGATTTGCTATTTCAAGACAATCATCAACTGTCAATTCTTCCGGATTGACCCCTTTGGGTATTTTTATGTTTGTCTTCATGTAAGAAATATAAGGGCCATAACGGCCTTTTAATACACGGATATCAGGGTTATCCGGAAATTCCCTGATCGTACTGTTTTCAACTTTTTGTATTCTTTCTTCAATGATTTCTATTGCCCTGTCAAGCATTAAAGTTAAGGGATTATCTGCTTTTTTTATAGAGTAGAATTTTCCAGCATGCCTGATAAACGGACCGAAACGACCGAGACCGGCGACGATTTCCTCTCCTTTATATTTGCCGATAAGCTTAGGAAATTTCAACAACGACAATGCTTCCTCCAGTGTAATAGTATCGATGCTTTGGCCTTTTAACAGCCCAACAAAGCGAGGTTTTTCATCACTGGTATTTTCGCCTAACTGAAGCATACCTCCGAATTTTCCCAGCTTTACGTAAATATTTTTCTTTGACTCGGGATCAATGCCCAACAAACGAGCACCGCTTACTTTTTTTGAGCTTTTTTCGGTATTCACCACCTGAACATGAAATGTGTGGTAAAATTCCTTGATCATTTCATTCCATACTCTTTTCCCCTCAGCAATTTCATCAAATTCTTTTTCGACACTTGCCGTGAAATTATAATCAAGAATATTTTCAAAATTCTGCAGTAAAAAATTATTTACTAATGTACCGATATCTGTTGGAAAAAGTTTTGCTTTTTCAAATCCGACACTTTCAATTTTCTGTGTCTCAGTAATCTTACTGTTAATTAATGAATAGAAGCTGTATTTTCTGCTTGCCCCTTCTTTATTTCCAGTGGTTACATATTCTCTTTTCTGTATGGTTGAAATAATGGGAGCATAAGTAGAAGGCCTTCCTATACCAAGCTCTTCAAGCTTTTTCACCAGGCTGGCTTCGGTATACCGTGGTGGTTGCTGTGTAAAGCGCTCAACCACATTAATTTCGTCGGGATTCATTTTTTGATCTCTGGCGATCGGGGGTAAAATTCCTTTTTGCTCTTCTTCCTCATCATCTGTTGACTCGAGGTATACCTTTAAAAATCCGTCAAATTTTATTACTTCACCTGTTGCGATAAAATAATCACTTATGGAAGGGCTGATAATCGTCACATTGGTTTTTTCCAAAATGGCATCTTCCATTTGTGAAGCAATAGTTCTTTTCCAGATCAGGTCGTAAAGTTTTTTCTGATCACTTGTGCCGTCAACAACGTGATTATTAATATATGTAGGACGGATGGCTTCATGCGCCTCCTGTGCGCCTTTGCTTTTTGTCACATAATTGCGGATTTTCACATATTCGGGGCCATAGAAAGACTCAATTTCATTTTTCGCCATGCCTAATGCCATCTTCGACAGGTTTACCGAGTCGGTACGCATATATGTGATTTTACCGGATTCATATAACTGCTGAGCTATCATCATGGTTTTGGAAACCGAGAAACTCAGTTTGCGGCTCGCTTCCTGCTGCAGTGTAGACGTAGTGAAAGGCGGAGCCGGTGTTTTTTTGGCCGGTTTTGTTTCAATATCTTTAACTTTGAATTCTGCGCCGATACACTGTTTCAAAAAATCCAGCGCATCCCCGCTTTTATTGAATCTTCTTGAAAGTTCAGCTTTGATTTTATACTCTCTTTGATCTTTAATGAAAGAAAAAATTGCAGAAGCCCTATAAGATGAAGCAGATTTAAAGTTATTAATTTCATTTTCGCGTTCAGCGATAAGCCTAACGGCAACGGATTGCACGCGCCCTGCCGATAATGATGGCCTGATTTTTTTCCATAATAATGGAGACAGCTCATAACCCACCAACCTGTCGAGCACCCTGCGGGCCTGCTGAGCATCAACCAGGTCGGCATTGATTTGCCGTGGGCTGGAAATCGCTTCCTGTATAGCAGTCTTCGTGATTTCGTGAAAGGCTATTCTTTTTATTTTAACTTTTTCAAGATTAAGTGCTTCGCAAAGATGCCATGATATAGCTTCTCCTTCGCGGTCCTCATCAGATGCCAACCAAACCACCTGGGCGTCTTTCGCTATTTTTTTCAGCTCATTGACGATTTTAATTTTATCGGCTGGTATTTCATACTTTGGCAAAAAACCATTTTCAGTATCGATGCTCAGATCTTTCTTTGCCAGGTCGCGGATATGGCCGAAACACGACCTAACCGTAAAGTCATTACCAAGAAATTTCTCAATGGTTTTGGCCTTTGCGGGGGACTCAACTATAACTAAATTTTTAATCATGAAAGAATTTTTGGGGGAGAAAAAGTTGTGCAAAGTAAAACAAAAATTATTTTTCAAATGCAAAATATTTTTTTTCAAGTGCTTGATTCATTAATTTTGCCCGCTATTATGGGCATGATGAAAAAATATTTTTACATAGAAACATACGGGTGCCAGATGAATTTTTCGGATAGCGAAATTATTGCATCCGTTCTGACAGATGAAAATTTTGTACAAACCCTGGATCCCGAAAATGCCAGTGTGATTTTGTTAAACACTTGTTCTATAAGAGATAATGCTGAACAAAAAATATATAACAGGCTAAAACACCTGAAAAGCCTCAAGAAAAAAAACAAGGGCTTACTGATTGGTGTTCTTGGTTGTATGGCAGAACGCGTGAAAGAAAGATTTTTTGATGAAGACGTGGTTGACATCGTTGCAGGACCTGATTCATACAGGGAGCTTCCCAGGCTTATTGCCGCTGCTGAAGACACCGGGAAGGCTTTTAATATCATACTTTCCAATGAGGAAACATATGCAGACATCAACCCGGTAAGGATTGACAGTAACGGAGTTTCGGCATTCATTTCAATAATGCGCGGATGCCAGAACTATTGCGCGTACTGCGTGGTTCCTTATACAAGAGGAAATGAACGAAGCCGCCCCGCCGATACTATTATAAATGAAGCAAAAGGCTTATTTGACAAAGGCTACCGGGAGATAACACTGCTCGGGCAAAACGTAAACTCGTACCTGATCAGCGATGTCAATTTTCCGAAATTACTCAACAAGGTTGCACAAATAGATAAATCATTACGAATACGCTTTGCCACATCGCACCCCAAAGACCTGTCCGATGAACTTATTGATACCATTGCCTCATGTGACAACATTTGCAAAGCAGTGCACCTTCCCCTTCAATCGGGCAGCAACCGTATCCTTAAACTGATGAAACGGAATTATACCCGGGAATCATACCTTAATATTATTAGTAAAATATATGACAAAATGCCGGGATGCAGCATTTCTACAGACATCATCAGCGGATTTTGCAGCGAAAAAGAGCAAGACCACGAGGACACACTGGAAGTAATGAAGCTGGCTGCCTTCGACAGCGCTTTTATGTTCAAGTATTCAGAGCGCCCGGGCACATTTGCGGCAGATAAATACAATGACGATATTCCCGGGGAGATCAAGACCCGAAGACTGAATGAAATTATCAGCCTTCAAAATAAACTGTCACTCGAAAAGAACAAAAAGGACATTGGAAAAACATTTGAAGTACTTGTTGAAGGGTATTCAAAAAAAACCAACACGCAATTAAGCGGCAGAAATTCCCAGAATAAGGTCGTAGTTTTTACTGACGATAAACATAAGGCAGGAGACTATGTAATGGTGAAGATTACAGGATGTACTTCGGCGACGCTGAAAGGAGAGATTTAGAAATTCAGAAATCAGAAGTTAGTCTGCCACCTTTCAGATTACCGGTAAAATTCCAGCCCTTGATGTCATCAATAGACCTATTATTACCATTATCAATGCTTTTCCGTTGATTTCATGTGCATTGGGGCATATATTTTAAGAAGATTCTCATGGTTTTACCTATCTCCGCCATCATTAACAGCTAAAAGTACCGGATGGGATAATTTGTCGTTCAGCAATTCGTTGAATAACTATTCACTGCTTACACCAAACATTTTATCCGATTTCAGCTCTATGTTTTAGAGTTGACCTGTTTTTTTGCCGTGTATAAAAACAATCGAAAAAATAAAACCAATAGTGCTAAAGTGAGTATCTTATTCATATCCACATGTTTTATAAACAAAAGTAATATCTAACCTTTTATCAATATCTGACTCTAAAACCTAATGGAATAAAATACAGTGTTGGGGATTCATCCACTTCAAAACATGTCGGTTCAGGAACAACCTGCAGTAGAAATTTTAGTGAATCATTTTCATGATCAAACACTTATTATTCTCATTTCCCTTAAAATCAAATCTGAAAGTATATATACCTGACGGCAAATTCACCGGTGAAAACACAACGGCATGTTTTCCGCTCATTTGCGATTCGCTAATTATTTCCTGCACCAATTCACCGGTTGCATTATAAACTTTCAAATACACTGTTCCGTTTTCGGGAGTATGATAGGTCAGAGTTACATCCTTTGTAAACGGATTTGGATATCCGGTAAACTCAAATCCCGGGTCAGTGTTGTTTCCCTGCACAAAAACTTTTGGCATGATCAGACAAGGATCACTTGTTTCTTCTCCATACCGGTTTCCAATCACGCCAGTTCCTGAAAGGGCAAAGTCGATTACACCCTGATCAAGACTCCGTAACGAACGAAATCCCAACCTGATGATTTCATCACTGGCAGCAACATCAAAATGTTTTGTTGTAGCATAAACCACCCGGATGACACCTTTTTCATCCGTCACCATTAGGTCATTGTCTGTGGTTAATATTTCTTCTAACGTCGGATTTATTCTGATGTTTTGATCCTTATTGCCGGCACTGGGCATAGAAACACTTACCAGTTGGTATGCATTTGCGGGATAATTCAGTTCCAAACCGAGCGCCGAAAACTCATCTACTTTTGTATTGATACGTAAAGGCACTTCGAAATAGTTCCGGTCGCTGGTTCCCAGATAATCATCACCAACAACAATGATATTTTCCGGAACAGATTTAAGCATACTCCAGCTTACTGCAGAATCGAGGTATTTTGTGCCCGAACCATTAAAATCGCCATAACAGATTGTTTTCAGGTTTACTGATAAGTCGGCCCCTGCTATAGTAACAACGGTGTCAAGCGCTACCCAATTCCCTTTGGGAAAGTTTTTAAGGCTGTTATGTGGTGAACCTATCTTTGCTTTTATTCTTGAAACGTCAATAGCATTGATTGATGCATTATTATCTACATTACCTGCTTTTTTATACTTCGCAGAAAAGTTTCTTGATGGATCGGCAAGCGTATCTATACCCATATAATATTTCAATAAGGTTACATCAATAGCATCAACGCCATTACCCGACTGCATAGTGTCTGAAGTATATTTATCATATGATAACAGATAGGAACCATCGGGTATGCCGCAAAAACGGTAATTTCCATATGCATCACTGGTATCCCTTGCCAGTTCTGTTCCGGCAGGAAAACTTTTCAGTATAACAATTACCTCATCAATATTGTATTTGACAGCATTATACGTAGGAGGATTGGGGGCCGGTATGCCGCTGTTTGCTTTGCTGGCATACTTTGTTTTACCACTGATGGAATGAAGCAAATCATCCAGGGCAACAAGCACGGTATCCGAAGTCAGGCAGCCATTATTGTCAACAAGTAATACATAGTTCGTGTTTGCTGTAGGTGAAGCCAGTGGCTGGGCAATAGTTGTATTGTTCAATCCTGATGCGGGCGACCATGAGATGGTTCCCGGGCCGTTCGCCGGATCACCGATCAGTACAGGAGTACAGGAATAGACCACATCCGCGCCGGCATTGGCAAAAGGAAGCTGATTAATAGTGATTGAATGGGTGACCTCCGGCGTTGCCAAACCACACTCATAAGCAAATACCCGGATATTAAGTGAACCATAAAAACCATCAGCCCAGGTCATCACACCCGTGAGCGAATCAATACTACCGGCAGCAGGATCACTAACCGACCAATGAAAACCCGAATAGTTGCCACCTGATGTAAAATATGTGGTGGTAAGACTGTCACCAGACACCTGGCAAACAGGCTCAAAGCCCGCAGAAACAGTGATGGGGGCTGGCGTGCTTACCACAATATTTACGGCAACATTAAAACTGACTTCGTCAAAATTACCGGCTTTGTCTTCCACTTTTAACGTAACCATATTGGATGCCCCGGAAATTAAGAAGCCTGCCACAGGGGCCTGTGTAATGACAAAATCTCCTGAACAATTATCAGTAGCAACAACCAATGATGTATAATCGGGCAGCACCGCGTCACAGCCCTGGCCGGCATTTATAGTGGTGTCCTGAAAAGATGTAACAATATTCGGAGGCACAATATCCAACCCTATTCCTGTAATGGAAAAATTATAAGGATTTTCATCTGTATCATTATTTGCAATGCTTACGGAACCGGAAATGGTATCACAGGTACCCGGTGAAAATATCAGCTGAAACAATGTGGAATCGCCCGCTCCGACAGTAGCATCAGCATCCGTGAGCAGCAGAAAACCACTGCCGGAAACAGAAACTACAGAATGGCCGGTCAATTCCAGCTCAATATTACCAATGTTTTCTATGGTAAAGGTCACGGTATCACTGGTATCCCCAACATTAACAGAACCAAAATCAAATGAACCTCCATCAGGAATATCTATTATCTGGCGTACATTTATTTCTTTGTCCTGTGAAACAGGCAAAAAATCCTGATTCGGAATGTCATTGGTTACATTGGTGTAATCACGGCTTAATGGTGTAAATAAATAGTTCTGAAGAACCGGTGTAACCGTGCCGCTCCAACCCAGGGGAATAATGATCGAATAATCACCGTTTACGGCCGAAGTAACTGTTTTAGCTATGGAATCAAAATAATGTAATGTGACGCCAGTAATGCCAGCATTTCCCGAAATCGTATAATACAAATTTGTGCTGTGTGCCTTTGTGTAACCTGTTTTTTCGTACAATCTGATGCTGTCGCATATTTTATAAGCAAATATTTTTACATAGTATTCAGAATTGACAGTAAGCCCGGTAACAGTAATATTCAGCATGGTTGACGAGCCTTCGTAAATACATTGTTGCCCACCGGCATATACCGTATTGGCGGAGGGGACAAGGCCGTCGTCAGGCGCCACAAAATAATTGGTATCATTAATATATATCACATACCCATCAGCGCCTGTTGCAGAACCCGTAAACGAGCTGACAGTGAAGTTGGTGGCAGTGGTAGTTCCAAACAACAATTTGGATGCAGGCACCGAAGGCGGCCCGCATTTATAGAAAAAATAGGCTGCTCCGGCATTGGTTTTTTCATCTCCGCCATTTCCGTCAAAATCCTGAAGATATGCGCCGGAAATAATATAATTGTTTCTTGCGGTAATGGATGACCCGAAACAGTCTCCCTGCACACGATCAGCAGCCACCACTTTCTGGACCTGCTGCCAGGAAGTTGAATCCTTTTTAAAGATATACATAGCACCGGCATCAATTCTCTGATTAGCCCCATTGGCATCAAAATTCTGCAAAGCAGCTCCTGCATAAATATAATCCCCGAAAATACTGACAGCTCCTCCGAATTTATCGCTGCCCATCCTGTCGGCAGCAACAATCTTCTGCTGAAAAGTCCAGACGTTTGAGATGTTCTTATAAATGTAGGCAGATCCGGCGCTGGCCAGTGTATTACCTCCCCCGGCATCTTCATCTTCTTCGGGCGCTCCAATCACTGCATAATCACCGTACATGGAAACGCTATATCCAAATGCGTCATTTGCAGCAATATCTGGTGACGTAATTTTCTGCAACTGCGCCCACATACCACCAAGATTATAAAATATATAAACAGCTCCGGCATGTAATGCACCAGGAACAAAAGCGCCCACAATCAGCCAGTTACCATACATGCTTAAAGATCCACCGAAGTATTCAGCCTGTACCCTGTTGATGGCGGTAACCTGCTCAACAAAAGTCCATACGCCGTTAATATTTTTATAACTATAAAAAGATCCGGTAGATATTTTGTAATTGGCGCCATTTCTATCATGTGACTGATAAGGACAGCCAATAAGTAAATAATCACCGTATGTTGAAAGCGACCATCCAAAGCGGTCTCCCTGCTGTTTGTCTGGCGCTGTAATTTTCTGTACAAAGGCCCAGGAGCCATTCTGATTTTCAAAAACATAAACAGCGCCAGCATTCAAAACACCGGACACAGATTCCATGTTAGCGCTCACAAAGGCATAATGGTCTGTAAGAGCAACACAAAACCCGAATGTATAGCCGTATCCCCTGTCAGGAGAAACAATTTTCTGAACCTGTTGCCAGTTTCCGTTATTGTTTTTCAATATATAAGCTGCCCCTGCATCAGTAACCGGTGAACCGCCGTTAGCATCCACATCATTGCCAACAGCGCCCACAATGGCATATCCATCGGACATAGCCATGGTATAGCGACTATAACAATCTGTGGCTGTCCTGTCGGAGGCACAAACCTTTACAATCTGATTCCAGTCTTGCGCCATTGAATCAGTTATACTCATTATTATAACTGCAAGCACAACCCATAATATTTTACATTTTTTCATATCTATATTTTTAATTTTATAACATATCTTAATCATACCAGTAGCTTATAACATTATGATTGGTAAAGTAAAAACATTTTAATTTTTATTATTTAAATTGCCACCTACGAATTATTCTTAAAAACCTTGTTCAAAGCATCTGTTCTTGAATTCACCTGCAGTTTTTCGTAAATATTGCGAATGTGGGTTCTTACTGTTTCAACACTGATAAATAACTTATCAGCAATTTCTTTGTAACGGAAACCTTTTGCGAGCAAATCAAGAATTTCACGCTCGCGCTGCGAAAGCATAAAAATTTCTTTAGCAGGTTTCTTATTTATACTGAATTGTTCGATAACCCTTCGGGCTACCTGTGGCGACATAGGCGATCCGCCGACATGGATTTCAACAATGCCGGAAATGATTCTTTCGGGAAGTGAATTCTTAAGCAGGTATCCGGTTGCCCCGGAACACAGCGATTGAAACACGGATTCATCATCATCAAAAATGGTAAACATTACAAACTGAATTGCCGGATATTTTTCCTTGGCAACTTTAACACAGGAAATGCCGTTCATTCCGGGCAATTCAATATCCATTACCACTACATCGGGATGAATATTGTTCAAATTCTGCAGAAAATCTTCGGCATTTGAAAACCCTTTTAACAAGCTGCAATCAGCCGATTTTTCTATGATGCCCTCAATCGATTTTCGTAGTTCGTTATCATCTTCAACTATACAAACAGTTATCATGGTGCATTTTTTTACAAATGTATTTGAACCTGCAATGGAATGCAATACCACATTAGTAGTAATTTGCACAAATACTAAAGAGGAATGTCTAATAACACGGTAGTTCCATTTTCCGGAACTGATTTAATTTCAAATTTTCCCTGACAGGCATTGGCACGTTTATTCATATTACTAAGTCCGTTACTGAATGTTCCTGTTTGCGTCTTGTCGAAACCTTTTCCATTGTCCCCAACTTTCAGTGAAACATTATTTGGTGAAACCTTAATTTCAACGTCGCACCGTGTTGCAGCCGAATGTTTAATCACATTGTGAACAGCTTCTTTTAAAATCAGGAAAAAGCTTTGCCTTTTCAATGGAGATATATAAATATCGTTGCCATTATCCGAAAAATCAAGGCAACATTCAATACCTGAATTCTCAAACAAGTCATTGCAATAATTACGCGAATAGGCCATCAGGGCGGCCATATTGTCGTACCTAGGATTGGTTGACCAGATAATTTCCCTGAAGTCGTCAATAACTCTGCGGGATAAACCGGAAATCTGATTTAGTTTTTTCAATGAATTTGCACTTCCATTGATTTCAGCTTTCAGAGACTCGCTCAGGAGTGCAATTTTCGACAGCGATGCTCCAGCACCATCATGAATATCTTTTGACAATGTGGTCCGGATTTTTTCAATTTCCTGCAACCTGGCCAATTCATTGATTTTTTTTCGATATTTCCGGTACATTATTAACCTGATTATTGCCGCAAGTATTCCAGTAATTATGATCAATGCCAGTGTTATAAACCACCATGTTCTCCAGAAAGGTGGGTTTATGATAAAATGAAATTCTGCGGGTTTGTCATTCCATATTCCATCATTGTTGCATGATTTCACCATAAAGGTGTATTTACCCGGCGATAGGTTCGAATATTCGGCCTTTGTTTCTTCTGTTATCGGTGACCAATCATTTTCAAGACCTTCAAGTTTCCACTGATACCATACAGCATCAGGATTGCTGAAACAAATACCCTCAAACCCGAATGTGAGGTGATTCTGATTATAAGGCAGACATAAATTGACAGGCATTTGAAACCAGGAGCTTACCGAGTCACAAAATGGTTTGTATATCTCACTTTCCCAATTCACTTCTTTGTAAAACAACCTTATCCCTGTAATATAGGTTGCGAGAGGTTTAAGTGTTGATCTGACTTCATTCTGATTAAACCGGATTAATCCTTGCATGGTTCCAAACCATAAGTTGCCAACACTATCGATATTTATGTTTTGTGAGCCAAGCATGGAAGCAGAAAATCCGTCCTCCTGGTTGAATAATTTTACCGATGCAATGGTTCCGTCGCTTTTAAAAGAAATTATATCAAAACCACTGCTGAAACCGGCAAAGATTTTTCCATCCGGGGCAACCGATAGTGCAAGGTAATAATCAGATGAAAGCCCTTGCTTTGATGAATAAAGGTGAGGCCCTGTTTCATCAATTTTAATCAATCCTCCATAGACAGCAATCCACACCCTGTTCCTTTTATCAACTACGATATCATCCGGACTGATGCAGTTTTCGGGATATTTTGTATAAACAAAGTGTTCTCCATCATACTTCATGTAACCGGCATTAGTTGCAAACCAAATGATATTATTAGTATCGCGCACAATGTGGTCAATGGTACCAGTTTCTTTGCCAAAGTCGTCCGTGTCGTATATTGTTATTCCGTTTCCATCATACTTTATCAGGGTGCTATTATCTATAACAAACCATATATTGGTTCCATCATTGTATGCAAGTCGGGGTGTGAGGTCTTTTTTTATGCCAAATTCTGAATTCAACTGTGGCCCATCAGGATGTAAGGCACTAAACATTCCTTTAGTTGTAAGTACGACAACCTTGCCATCATTGGTCTCAAAATATCCTAATGTTTCAATTCCTTCAGGGACACTAAATATTTTTATTACCGAGCCATCATAGCGGCATACCTGATCGACAGAAGTCGAAAACCAGATATTTCCATGTGAATCTTTAAAGTTAAAATATATTCTGGAAGAATGTAACCCATCCTTTTCGTTGATGGTGATGAACTGTTCGCCCATGAATTGAACAGCCCCCAGTCCACGTGCCGACAGCCAGATGTTGTTTTCATTGTCAAGGGCAACTGAAAATACAACATCAATCGGCAAGCCGTTGTTTTCGTTGAATAAAAAGCTCCTGCCTTCTTTATTTACCCTCCAAACGCCCATAAGACTGGGTATCCACAAATTATGTTTATTGTCCTCGCAAATTCCCGAAAAGAACCAATAGTATATATTACCAGGAACATCCAGCAACGTAGTCCTTCCCTTTTTGTAGGAAAAAATCACCTTTTCCTGAGATGCTTTATCAAAAGTTACGAAATACTCCGTGCTGTCAGCAGATGTATAAATCAGGTTCAGCCATTTTCCAACAAGCCCCGGCTTTGCATTCAAAGTTGACTCATGTAATATTGTATCTTTAATTTCATATAACTTACATTTTGTGTTCACCACAATATTGCCATTGTAATTACGGGAAACTGAGAGCAGCATTGTTTCAGGAACATTCAAAAACGGATATGAAGGAGTAACATCATGAAAGCGGTTATTATCGAAATAAAGCAACTGACGCGTTTCGTCGGCATTCCATAAAGCTATCCATAACCTGCCCTTATTGTCAATCGCTGTTGATGCCCATTGGCCGGGAAGCTCAAGGCCATCTTTTGATGTAAAATTTGTGAATCTTTTTCCGTCATAGATACTAATGCAGTTCAGGCAGAGTATCATCAACCGGCCATCGGACAATTCAACAATACTGCCCACATTATTATCGCCCAATCCGTCCTTTTCTGTATAATTTTTAAAATTTCTTCCATTGAAGCGATATATCCCGCCACCCATAGTTGCAAACCACAAATGCCCGCGTTTGTCCTGTATGATTTTCACAACGTCATTCGAGGTAAGTCCCTGCTCATAATTAAATATCTGGAAATTGTATTGCTGGGCCAATAAGCCATTCACAAACAAAAGTAAGGATACAAAAACAGAACATTTAAATAATTTCCCTATCACGATCAATTAAAATCTATTCGAAATTAAGACATTTACATACACTTTATTATTATTTTCAAAACTATTCTAAAATGATTCCTCATTTCTCTTCCCTTTAATGCCCCGTTCGGTGAAGGTTCTACCCTTGTCAAAACAATTTTGAAATCCTCTGCCTGTATAAATGTATTAACTCTGTTTTGTCTTCAAAAAAAACGAACGGGAAAACTGAGCCGGTATGTACCAGTTAAATCGTTTATGGTTTATGTTTTGTAATGGTTTTGACCATTTTCTAATCCATACAATTTTAAAAAATCATGATACTCCTGCTGAAAGGTTTTTTTGGCATGATGTATCTTTTGATTTTTGATGTATTCAAAAACCTTTTCAACTATAGATTCACTAACCGAAAAAGAGGCATAACCCGTTTGCCATGAGAATTTTTCTTCAATAAGACTTTGTTCATTGATAAAATGAGAGGTGGCTCCCTTTATTTGTTTAATTATTTCAGTAATCGGTTTTTGGGGGTTCAATAAAAACAAGCAATGTACATGATCGGGCATTCCGTTAATAATTCTCACAGGGCAGCCGGATTCAATAAATTGTTCCCGCATGTATTGATGAACCAGGGATTCAATTTCTGGCACAATTAATTGATGCCAGTCCTTGGTTGACCAGATGGCATGTATCCAAATTTTGCTATATGAATGCGGCATTGTATAATTTGTTTTTTAAACCGTTGAAACGGTTTTAATAAACATGGGTTTTGTTTCATAGCCAACGGTTTAAACCGTTGGCTATGGTAGAATTATTATCTTTTGTAATGGTTTTAACCATTTATTAATTGTTTTAATTTTCGGTGATGGCAATTTCTTTTGGATGTTAATTTGCAGATTTTTAGAAGGCAAGTTCTTTAGGTTTCATTAGACATTATAATATTGTAATTTATAATTTTTTTTCAATTTTTTCCAAACAATAAGCTAAGCGGCCAATATAAGTTTCTGGTGGAGTCAAGGTACCGCTACCATATATGTCGCGCAATTTAAGTTGAAATAATTCCTCATAATTCTTGCCTAATGAATCATTAAAAAAAACCTTAAATTCAATGTAATCTTTAATTTTTCTTGAAGTATCCGAATCAACATTTATTAAAAAATATTTAAATTCATGCTTACTTGGAAAATGTTTTATACCATATTTAAAGAGTGGGATTTCTTCTAGCTTATTTTGTCCCTTATAGTCCAAATCTTTTAATATTTCAAACCTAACATTATAAGCGGTACCATTGCCAATATTTAAAATTCTAATAAACCAGGTTGTAGCAGAGGTTTCGGTTGTATCTAAATAAAATGTTAAACATGGTTCTAATTGCTGAATCCGAGATATTCTAGTTTCCTTTACTAGTTTAACAGTGAATACAACATATATTGTTGTAGCTACAGCTAAAATTATAGAAGTTAATAAATTAATTGAAGCACTGTTTTCATTAAGCCAATTAAATAAATTGAATATTATCATAATAATAGGTCTTATTTTTTGTCAAATATATACTGAAAATATAAATGTTGAAAGAATATTTTAACAAAAAAAAAAGCGTCTTAGGGCTGCCTGATGTCCTATTTTATTTTTTTCCCCAGCTAAAAGGCAAGAACCTGAAAACCTTTCTTTGGTATTCTTTATAACCCGGATATTTGCCTGAACTGATCTCTTCACTGAAGCTGGAACTGCCCATGAAAAGGACGATCAGCAGGAGCGCCCCGGCGATACTCCAGTTGAGCCAAAATCCACCTGATGACACACTGAAAAAATAAAAACAAACCCATATGGCCTGTTCTGCAAAATAATTGGGATGGCGGCTCAACGCCCACAAGCCTTTGTCCAAAAATCCCTTTTTATATTCCACAGACAACTCCGCCCCTGCTTTTATCGCAGCCCGTTTTCTGCTTTGGAAATTCCATTGCTGAATGTCGGCAATGGTTTCAAAAACAATAAAAAACAGCATGAAGCCGGCAGCAAGGTAATCGAACCAACCGAGGGGCATGTGGTTGTTTTGAAGCGCCACGATGGCTGGAAGGGTAATGAGCAGGATGATGATGTTCTGGTAGCCTGAAATAAAAAACAGGTTAAAAAGCGTCCATTTCCAGCGCGGGGAAAATTCAGGCTTTTTGCGCAGCACCTGCCAACGATAATCTTCTTCTCCGGCCCAGAAACGCCACTGATAGGCACCCTTGAGTGCAAAATTTGTGGTCAGCCTGATTCCCCAAAGCGAAACAAGTGTGCTCATCAATACCAGGCGCGGTGAGTAATCACCGTAGGCGGCTACAACCCAGGCATAAGCAACAGGAACAACACTCCAGAGCTTATCCACCTGGCTGTTATTGCCCGTGAGCTCGCCAACAATAAATGTATATGCAGCTACAACGGCAGCAATAATTATATGTGTTTTCAAGGCCTCCTGCTCAACAGTACCAAGTGTAACGCCAAAAAAATAGCTGAACAACGGAACCGTAAGCAACGTAATTATCAGCAGTATTGAAGTAGTAACAATTTTCATAATTTCGATCCTGATGGGTTGATTTTGTCTGGAATTATCTTTACTGGTGTTTTATTAAAATATAATCTATGGGGATAAGAAAAGAATAAAAGCCGCTCATTTCTGAACGGCTTTTAGTTTAATAGCCAAAAACATCTTTTAGTTTAAGCGTTTTCACCTTGCCATATTGCTTCAGCATTTTAAAGTCAATCGACTTTTTGGGCCCTAACACCAGGATTACCTGGGGTTTCCCTTTTATATATTTATCCTGAAACGCTTTTACATCAGTGAATTTCAAGTCAGGCAATTGCTTGAAAATATCGCGGCGGATATCATAATCCACGCCTAATCTTTTGGCTGATTCATAATTGAAGAGAATATCAGATTTTGTAATACGCTCGGTGCGCATAGCCTGAATGATAGAACTCTTTGCCAAATCAAACGATTTTTGTGCATCAGGCATATCATTTAACAGTTCGAAGAATGCTTTGAGTGCGTCGCCAAGTTTATCGGTCTGTGTCATGATGAATGAAATATTATAATAATGGCTTTCCTTTTTCTGCAACAGGTTTTGATAAAACGACATGGCGGCATAGGCCAGGGCCCTTGATTCGCGCAATTCCTGAAAAACAATGGCATTCATCGACCCACCAAAATATTCGTTATATAATCTGATAACCGGTTCATTGGTTTTATTAAAGGTTTCGCTCTGCGAAAGCATTAACAGGATAGCTTGTTTCATATCATATTCAACATGATAAACAACAGTTTTGTCCGTTGAAATCTCGGGGAATTTTACAGGTTCGGGCACGGGAATGAATGAAGAAGGAACATTATGGTATTTATCAATAAATTGTTTGAGCTCAGACTGGGTGTTGCTTCCGTAATACAAAATATGGTGTGAATAGTTATGCAGGCTTTTTATTTTATCAACCAATTGCTGAGCTGTAAGCTTATTCAGTTCATCTTCGCTCAGAACATTGGTAACAGGCGACTTAGATCCAAAGATGCCATACATCACCATGTATGAAAATATGGTTTGCTGATTTTTCTTATCGTCGGCACGTTTTTTCAATTCATCTTTTACAAGGTTTGTTAATGCTTCCTGGTTGGGCTGTGCATCCGATAAGAGTTTTTCAAAAAGGGCCATGCCCTTTTCAATGTTTTCGGTTAATCCGTTTAATGACACATAAACCTTTTCGGCTGAATTAAAAACATCGAACTTACAACCTAATTTAAAAAATTCCTGTTTTATCCGGGCTGGCGTATAATCAGAAGTTCCTAAGTATTGGAGATAATCAACAGCTTCGCCAAGAATTTTATCGTTGTTGGTACCCATTTCAAAAACATAGTACAATTTAAAAGTTTTATTTTCATCGTTTTTCAGGTAATAAACGTCCATTCCTTTATCGGTAAAATGTACGATGTCTTTCTGGTAATCCAAAAAAACAGGTTCAATATCATCCACTTTACGGGATTCTATATCCTGAAGGAATTGTGATTTGTCGTCCCTGTTGATTTTTATTTTGGTGATCTTTGGTTTTTTAATTTTCTGATCGCCCACTTCATCCTTTCCGGTCTTTTTATATATCAGCACATAATTGTTATTGAAATTCTTTTTAGCAAAATCGATAATATCCTGTTTAGTTATTTTTGAATACCTGTCGAATTTCTGAACATAATTTTCCCAGGATTCCCCCAGAGTAAAAGCTTCAACGAAAGCAGAAGCCCTTGATTCATTTTTCTCAAAATCTTCCGTTTGTTTCAATTTAAGATCAGTAATAATGGCGCTGATGAGCCAATCATCAAATTCGCCTTTTTTAATTTTTTCAATTTGTTCAAGTAACAAATCTTTCACCTGATCAAGCGTTTGGCCTTCCTTTGATTTACCCTGAAGCATTTCATAAGAATAATCCATTAAAATTTCGGCACTTGATGTTGCCGAAAGAACTTTCTGCTGCTGGACAAGGTTAAGATCGATAAGGCCTGCTGCAGAGTTTGCGAGTATCATATCAAAAATACGCAGAAGGTCGGCATCTTTTGATGATGCGCCCCCCAAACGGAATCCGATATTTACACTTTCTGCATCCGGCCCGGTAACAGTAATAACCCGTGGCTCAGTAATAGGATCTTC
>Ga0116171_10002526_pt1 | contig 17312 bp, 18 predicted proteins | sample AD_JPNHW2_MetaG_FD_89798 | JGI IMG/M metagenome (GOLD analysis project Ga0116171, IMG submission 89798) | Active sludge microbial communities of municipal wastewater-treating anaerobic digesters from Japan - AD_JPNHW2_MetaG | ecosystem: Engineered > Bioreactor > Anaerobic > Digestate | place... | reverse complement strand
AGAGTGTATCTGTCGGTAATACCACCACCCCATCATTTTTTAAAATTCCCTCTGCCCTATTCCATTCGGACGGGCAAGCCTTTTTCCAATCTTTTTGCATATTATATTTTGAATTCAACGACATCACCGTCTTTAACTATGTATTCCTTGCCTTCGGTGCGAACCTTGCCACGAGCGCGAGCTTCAGCATAGCTACCAGCATTTAGTAAGTCTTCCCAATTTATAACTTCAGCCCTGATAAATTTATCACGAAAATCAGTATGGATAGCTGTACCTGCAATTGGAGCCGTACTTCCCTTCTTTATTGTCCAAGCTCGCGTCTCATCAGGACCTGTCGTTAGGAATGTCTCGAGTCCGAGAAGTTCATAACTTTTTTTTATTAGATCATCAAAACCTTTCTCGAAAATTGGATCTACCTTAACGTACATTCCTCGAATATCTATCTCAGCATTCTCACTAACTTCAGAAACATTAAGCACATAAAGCATTGGTTTTAAAGTCAGAAGATTAAGTGATTTTATTTTGAACTTCTCATCATCATTCAAATTAACTTCGGTTGCCATCTTGCCTTCTTCAAAAACTTTAATCAATCTCTCAAGAATTCCGTTTTCATAGATAGCTTCTTTATCACCTTTCTTTAAATCTTTTCCTAGGTTAGCCATTCTTTTAGAGACTGTTTCCATGTCGGCAAGCACAAGTTCAAGATTGATAACTCCGACGTCATCCATCGGACTTACTTTATTAGCCACATGAATAACCGAATTATCCTCAAACACTCGCACAACATGAGCGATAGCATCAACTTCGCGAATATTGGCCAAAAATTTATTACCCAAACCTTCACCCTTTGAGGCCCCAGCCACAAGTCCAGCAATATCGACAAACTCTATGACCGCCGGAATAGTTTTAGCTGATTTTGAAAATTCTGAAAGTTTCTCTACTCTGTCATCAGGGACAGGAACTATGCCCACCGATGGATCGATAGTACAAAATGGATAATTTTCCGCAGGAACCCCTTTTTTGGTTAAGGCATTAAAAAGTGTCGATTTACCGACATTAGGAAGCCCCACGATTCCGATACTTAACATACAATTCAATCTATCATAAATAAGGGTATTTTGAAAGTTAGGATTTTAATTAATTGCCAAAAGTCATAAAATTTGAACTTTCGTATTTTTTAACACATTTATTAAATATTTTAATTGAAAGAAAAAACCAAAACAAAGTAAGGATACAAATGAGTAAAAGTTTCCCCACAGAAATATCTCTAACTATTTCAACTGGAATAGCTCCGACTAACAGTGATGGAATTATAAAGACGAAAATAATTTTCATTAAACCATGAAATGCACCACCATTAAATAAAGAAGGAGTAAGGAAAAAATTGAAAATCCCAGTTGTCACTTGGTCAGAATCTGTAAATAGAAAGCTCGTGGAATAAATAATTATAACCAAAGACAAGAAAATCATTGTTGTAATTATAATAAGAAAAATTATTAATAAAACTTGAAAAAAACTTGCATGGATTAAAATTCCATAGAAAATTAAACAAACAATACCAAAGATAGTATCACCCACAGCTGATGAACCAAAAGAAGAAGTTCCTATTCTAACGAGTAGATTTTTAGGAGAAAGAAGAAAACGATCGAAAGATCCAGTTGAAACAAGGTCAGGGAGTCTTCTAAGTCCATCTCCTACTGACAAAACTATTCCGAAACAAATTGTTGCAAAACCTAAAAGACCTATGATATCTGAAGCAGTCCATTCATTTATAACACCAACTGTCTTAACGAAAAACACCCAAATTATAATGAATGCAGTATTATTAATAGCCATACCGAAAACATTCATCAAAAAACTGGTTTTTAATTCAGCGCTATTTTGTATATTCTTTTTTATCGCGTATAAAGCGAATTTAATCTCTTTCATATGATCTAATAATTAACCTCCATTAACAGAAACTTTTTTCTTGGCTCCTCTAAACATAAAATAAAGGGTAAATCCTAAAATTACAATCCAAAGAAACTGAACACTAAATAACTCATACCAATTACTTTGCCATGATTCATAAACACTATGTGTTAAAAACTGAGATGCACCAAATGGACTGTATAATGCAATTTTATACATAAGAAGCGGAAACAAAGCGACTGGAAGATAAGATCCACCAAGAATCATCACAGCTTTATCTACAATCCAAAAAACTGGATTTATATCCTGTATCCAAAAAGCAAGAAGTCCAACAATTCCATATAAGATTAGAGAGAGAATAACTCCACCTAAAAATATAAATGGTACTGAGAAAATAAAAATGGAAGAGGTAAAAGTACTAGGAAAACCTATTGCGAGATAAAGAGCCAATCCACCAACAATAGTAATAACAACAAAAGAATATAATCCTAAGCCTATTTGCCACCAAAATCTATAAAATATATAAGAAATGGGCTTACTAAATAAGACTTCAACATTACCAGTTTTAACATCTTGCATTATAACTTTAGAAATATTTCTTAATCCTAAAATCATAAAAGAAAAGTAGAAAAACATACTCCATGCAGCAACGACAAAGGTTGTATTATTTATTATTCCACCATTAATTTTAAAAACATAAGAATAAAGAATAATCAATACTCCAAATCGTGCAACAACAGAAAGAGTATCCACTATTAATCTTTCAGGATAGTGCATACGATCTTTTGTGAGTGTTTTTAAGATTTTACTTGCTAGACGAATTGCTTTCATATATATGTCTAATAATAGATTCAAGCCCTGTGTTATAGATATCAATATCTTCTGTCTCAAATAAATCGAGAAGTTTTTTAATAGATTCTTGAATACTTATTGTATTTATATCAACCATAACAGTTAATTTGTTTTTCTCTTTTAGTGAATACTCCATTCCATTTGGTAAAATTGGAAAATTATCAAAACTATCTTTAGGGATGAGGTCAATATTCTTTTTTGTTAGAAACGACTTTGATAGTTCTGTGGTGGGTAAATCTTTGACTACTGTTCCATTATTAATAATGATTGTTCTATTGCAGATAGATTCTATGTCGCTAACATCATGAGAAGTCAAAAATATAGTAACTTTTTCTTCTTCATTTATTTTTAATAATAAATCACGAAGAGATTTTTTAGCCACAATATCAAGACCAATAGTAGGTTCATCCAAGAAAATAACCCTAGGTCTATGAATGAGAGACACAGCCACTTCAGCTCTCATTCGTTGCCCCAAAGAAAGCTTACGAACAGGCTGATCAATAAACGACCCAAGATCAAATAAATCAACCAGTTCATTGGTTCGTTTTTTTATCTCTTCATTAGTCATATCGTACATTACTCCAAAAAATTCAAATGAATCTGTTAGAGGCAAATTTGGTAATAGTTGTGAACGTTGTCCAAATACGGTACCAATTTTATATGCCAATTTTTTTCTATCTTTTGATGGATTAAATCCCAAGACATTTACCTCACCAGAACTAGGAAAGAGTATCCCTGTAAGCATTTTAATAGTAGTAGATTTTCCAGCTCCATTGGGTCCAATAAATGCAATACGCTCCCCTTCTTTCACTTCAAAAGATACATCACTAACTGCTTTAATTGTCCTCTTTTCAGACGTAAATAAATTCTTTAACCATGAAGAAGAGACTTTTTTAACTGAGAAGGAAAATTCTTTATTAAGTTTAGATACCATAATTGAATTATTAGAATTCATGGTATTATTTTAACATATTTTTATTTAATGAGGTATCAATAGAAATACCTACTGTTTTTTTATTATTCGTTGTGGAGGTGGTAATTCTAACGTAAATTCGAAAGGAATGGATTTCTGACTATAGTTATCAATATGTCGTATTGCGTTCGTGCTGTACCAATTGAAAGTGACATCCCGTATGAAAATTCTTATATTATTTTTTTTATAAGAATTATAACTTATATTATTAAACAAACCATAATACTATATCCCCGTAATCAAGAATTTCATACGGGACAAGTACTTAGAATATAGCAAAATATTCTTTAAAAGTCATTTTTGTTAAATCTCTTTCTTTCAAGCTGACGAATGCCTTCCTCACCAAAGCCAAAATGGTGGCCGACTTCGTGCCAAAGAACTTGGTAAACCATTTCTTTTATTTTTTCGGGATCATTACCACAAATACTTTCAATCGGATTTTTAAAAATGGTAATTTTGTCGGGCAGAACATTCATATAATTTTCTCCGCGTTTTGTCTGTGGAATACCTTCATAAAGACCAAGGAGTAATCCTTGGTATTTTATATTTTTTTCTCCATACCTCCTTGTTCTGATATCGTCTTCTACTAAAAAAGCCACATTGCTAATTTTCTTTTTTATTTTATCTGACAACCGAAGAAACGCATCTGACACTAACTTTTCAAATTCTTCTGTATACATATTATTAAAGAATTAATTAAATCAAATCTTTTAATTTCTTTGCAATAAATTGTTCAATTTTATTCACATTATCTTTTATTTCATTAAATACAGCTTCTTCTTTATCATTCAAACCCCTTTCTATTTTGATCCTTTCTAATGCTTCTAGTTGATCATTTAATTCATCTTTCAGTAAAAGCATGGCTTTGTGAATTTCAATAGCTGTTTCCTTAGATTCTTCTTTAATCTTTTTCCTTAATCCAAAATATTTATGCCAACCCAAATAAAGCATGATAAATATTATTATAACAATAGCAATAATTACTATTATACCGAGTAGTGGATAGAATATAGAAAGAGTTATCCTTACTGCCTCTGTTTCGTTCACTTTTAGATATAACTTCTCAGATTGACCACTTTCTACCGTCTCAGAGAAAACTTCTTTAGCCCAAATAGCAACTAACCCTGTCTGTCTTATTTTATCGGTAGTAATCGAGAATGTCCCATCCGTCAAAACTTTTTGAGTATATCGTTTTATTTCTTTTCCATCCGACTCTACTACAACGACAATTTGACCTTCAGAATAATTAGTTTTTCCAGAAATAATAATCGAATCACCGCTCTCTATTTCTTTTGTATTCAGAGATATCGTTGGAACTTCTATCGCCGGGCTAGAAACAATAATTGTAGATTCAGTTTTATTTCCTGCTTTGTCGAATACAACTATATCGACAGTGTGTGTCCCTTCACTTAGGACGGGAAGAATATATTCGTCATTTGTCAGTTCATTTTCTCTCACTTTTATGATCAAGCCATTATCAATACTTAAATTATAATAATCAATTCCGGAAGTCGCATCTTCTCCATGAATTCTCAATATATTATGATTATTATCAATCCTATCAGAAAGATTTGATAGCACAGGTGGAATTGAATCAATGTTAACTTTATAATGGGCGATAACACTACCACCAACCAAATTATAAAAGCGTAAATGGAAATAGTAAGTTCCATCAGATATATTGTTTAATGTTTTACCAGTAATAGAATTATCATATGAAATCGTCGGTTCAGAATTAGGAACTTTATTAAAAAGCGTTTTGAGTGAAGTCACTCCACTTGGAATTTTCCAACTAAATGAAGCAGTATTATCGGTATACCAAAGATTTTGATCTGGATGAGTTAAGGAAGTGATTATCGGTTTAGAAGGAACAGCATTTTTATCATCCGTCGTCTGTGGAATTTCTACTGGTTTGATAGCGCCTATTTGAATATTTCCACCATTTTTTGATATCAAAATATCAGTACCTAATCCATCATTTTCTCTAACAGCACCATCTGTAAATATAATCGAAGCTATTCCTTGTTTCTTAGCTTTAAAGGTTATAGAGGCAATGCTTCCACTATTGCCATTATATCCTGGAGTAGCAACACCTCCATTAAAAGTTATCTTTCCCGTGTAATTTGAAAAATTAGGATCTTCAACCCATAATGAAAATACTGACGAGTTTTTATTTATAGAGACAACTTCTAATAAATCCGTTGGAAATTGTAATGTTGCTTCGGCATTATTTATATATTTTCCACCGGTATCAACTAACACTTTTACTGTAACAATGTTGTTTAAAGAAACAGTTGAAGAACTCGGAGATATAGACAAACTGGCAGCATTTATTTTATGAGAAAAAAACAACGATCCTGTTATGATAAAGGCAGTAATGAGTATCCTTATAATTATCTTATTGGAAAATTCACTTTTTCTCATCTTTTTTAAATAATCTCTTAATAATATTATATGCAATGAAGATAATGGCAACAGAAATAATAATGCCGAACCAGTTAATTGATTCTTTCTGCCCTAAAGTAGATACTTGAAAATTACCTGCTTTATCATAGGCCGTAACGATTATCTTTGGATCTCCCTTTTGGTTTATAAGAATATAATTTGTTCCTGTTCGGACACTAGGATAATCACCCTCTTTGACTTCATAGTGATCTATGCCTGATTGTAAATCAAAGGCCTCAAAAGATATAAATTTTTTACCATCAAATAAATTACTATCTTTGATTAAATCTATTTTAAAAGGTTCTGGGGCAATATTATCGTTAGATATAATTTCTTGCCATCGATCAATAGGAGATCCATTTGGTTGATTAATAGATATAACTGAATCTTTACTAGTTATATTTCTCTGAGTTGCTAGACCATCATTTAAATAAGCGGTAACAGTATCTGGTTTTATAGAAAAATCTCCAGATTCATTTATTTTTACTATTATTTTAAACAACAAAGCTCGTTCATTATTTATCCCTCCTGGAACACCTCCTACAAAATAAATTTTATGTCCTTCTTCTAAAGATGGACTACGAGGCCATATACTGAAAGATGATCCGACTAAACTGATATCCTTGACTTCAAAATTACCACCATAATTATCAGAAAGAATTATAGAGCCATCTAAGGAATTAATAAGTTCGCTCTCGGTATTTAAAAAAACATTGATAATGGCAGTATCTCCTTTGGAAGTCATATTTTCTGAGGAAGAATAAATAAAAGCAGCAGAAGATCTACTCGGCATGAAGTTGAAAATAAAGATAGATATTATTAAAAAATAAAACGCATTTTTAAGAGTTAAATTTATGATTTTCATATAGGTTTTGGCCCCCACTGGAAGAGCATTATTGAGAAATCAATAGAATCGACTTTTTGATCAACATTTATATCTACACATTTATTCTTAAATGGATATAAAGTTTTCCAAAAATAAAGAAGTATGGAGAAATCTGTCGAATCGACTTTTCCATTTATATTAAAATCGGCACCATTACAAGATTTAATTTCTGTCATAGACGATCCACCTCCTCCTCCACCACCACCGCCGCCACTACTAGATGACACAGAAAAAACTCTTGACGCTCCAGAACTATCGGTTCCAAAATAAACTACTAATTTAAAATAATAAGTCCCCGGAGTAGAAACTGAAGCTGTAAGGTTAGTATTCCAAGAATCTCCAGGATTTATGTATTTTGCAGCTGATGAATAAAAAGTATCATCATTGCCACCACACTCATTGTTTAAGTTAGAAACTATACACCATTCATAGTTATATTCGTAACCAGAGAGTCCTTCGTTTGTGATAGTGACATTTCCACTTATAGAATTTAAGTTGTTTGCTTTTATAGAATTTATAATGACCTGAGCAGGAGAACCAGAAACTTCCCAATAATCATTATTTGTAATAATTTTACCACTTTCAACTTCAGTTCTAACGACTGTTTCCCATAACCCTTGAACAGCACTATTTGCTACAGAATAAGTATATTCATACACACCCATACTAATTTCTGCCATAGAAATCCCCGAGACAACTATGTTACGATTTGTGTCATAGATAGTGATAACAGGAAAAGCAAATGGAGTTATCGGATCAGAATTTTTATCCAAAATAAAAACTTTTGTTCTGTAGATATATCCTGCTTGAACTCTCTCAATATTCCCCATTTTTACAGACCAATTTCCACCAACAGAAGAAACTGCTGTATCCAAATTAGTTTTAATCTGTTCTCCAATCGAACCTACAGTTATAAGGGATGAGGAAAGAACATTCCAAACATCAAGAGCGGTTATATCATTACCATAGCTGGTTAGGGTTCTCGTAGCACTTGCCCAAACAGCACTTGCAATGGCAGAATCTGAATAATCAGTAAGTGTGCGAGTTGCAGCACTCCATACATCGGTTGCTGTAAGGTTACTTATTCCTCTTGTAGATATTTGTGCATCAATATTATCAACCAGTAATTTTCCTATACTACCAGAAGTCGAAAGATTTGAAGAAGCTACGTCCCAAATTTCTTGTTCTGAAGAGGGTGAAATATCAACTGTGGAATCAAGAGAACGACCAGCATATGACCATATATCATTTGCAGAAATGTTGTTTAAGGATGTTATTAATGCTGCATTTGACTGAACTTCAGTTAAAATAGTGGAACTTTTTTCATCTATATTTGTTGCTAATTGATTTCCAATCGAACCTACAGTTATAAGGGATGAGGAAAGAACATTCCAAACATCAAGGGCGGTTATATCATTACCGTAGCTGGTTAAAGTACGAGTTCCATTAGACCAAACAGCATTTGCTACATCTAGAGTATTGTAATCAGAAAGAGTCCTCGTTGCCGCACTCCAAACATCAGCAGCAGTTAAATTACTTGTCCCGCGACTTGAAACTTGAGTATCTAAATTATTGACAATCAGTTTACCTACACTTCCACTAGTATCAAGCCCAGAAGAAGCAATATCCCATATTTCATCAACAGAAGCTGTTGAAATATCAACATCACTATTGAGTGAACGGGCTCCATAAGACCACACATCTGATGCCGTTATATTATTTAGTGCTGTGATTAAATCTTGAGTGGACTGAACTTCTGAGACAATCGTTGCTTCTGATGCATCAATATAACTTTCTGTCGCAAGAGATCCTCCTCCAGCAATATTTTTACTTGTAAGGGTACGAGTTGGAGCAAAGGCATCATTCCATATATCTGATGCTAAAGAACCTATAGAAGTTAGAGTTCTACTTCCATTACTCCATATATCAGAAACCAAAGACCCAAAAGAGGTTAAAGTTCTTGAGGCACTAGACCAAACAGAAGAAGCAATAGATGAATCAGTAACTATTGGCTCTTTAACAATAAAAGTTTTATCTAATTTCAATAAATCACCGCCTAGTAATGTCCCGCATGTTATAAAAGTTGGATATTTACCTTGAATAATAGGAGCCACAAAAGAATATTGATGCCACCCAGTACTATCATCAATCATTGTGGCCTCATTTACTTCTACACTACCACTTGGATTATATATTGAAATGGTACAATCATCAGTTGTAGGAGTGTAATCATCATTATAGATAAATTCACCAATGACAATGGTTTCTCCAGGAACATAGCTTTCTGTAGCATAAATTTTACTTGCAAAGAAAAAAACAAAAACAACAAAGCAAAAAATGAATGCTTTTTTTAAAAAAATTTTTGTTTTTGATGTTTTATTATTATTTTTTATCACTACTTTTGCTACTGTCCTCTTCTGGCCCCTTAAAAACCCCAGTTAAATTTTTAAAAGCTTCCACTATATTTTTGGCAAGCTCTGGAATCTTTTTTGCACCAAAAAGGAGAACTATAACTACAGCAATTATAATAATCTCTTTTGTTCCTAATCCAAACATAAATAATTAAATAGAATTAAATTAATAAAATTATAAAACAGTATTACTTCTTAATATCTTCTTCCTTTTCTTTGTCTTTGAAAGCACCTGTAATATGGCGAATTCCATCAGCAATTCCTTTTGTTAGTTCTGGAATTTTTTTTGAGCCAAAAAGAAGTAAGATGACAACGATTATAATTATTATTTCCCTTGTTCCTAATCCAAACATATAAATATAAATATTTAAGTTATTAAATGACGACCACTATTACTTTTACGATTAACCAAAATTGTCAACTCGAAAATTAACAACAACGGCACAGCCATTAGTATTAATGATAAACCATCGGTCGGAGGAAGTAAAGAGACAATAATGAAAATTATGACAATAGCATGTTTTCTTTTTGATTTCAGGAACTGAACACTTAAAACTCTAATTTTAATAAGAAAAGATATAATTAGGGGAAAAATAAAAAGGAGCCCTAGGAGAGATGCGGTTAAAACTATTTGAGAAATAAAAGTACTAATATCCCAATAATTAGCTACACCCAGCCCTATATTTACTTTAGCTATTAATTTGACTCCATAATAAAGCATTCCACCACCATAAATAAAACCGACAGAAAACAATAAAAGGGCTAAAGGAAGAGAAAAAATAAATGATTTACGTTCTTTAGGAAGCAGCCCTGGTTTAAGAAATATATAAAAACGGTAAATGAAGATTGGAATAATAACAATACAGGAAAAAAAGAATCCAAAACTCATCGCTAATTCTATTAATTGAAATGGTGAAGTAGTAACAATAGTGACATTTTGGATATTTATGTGGTTCATTATAAATTTTATTAATGGAGACGCAGAGAAAAATCCAACAAAAAATACCAAAATAAATATTTTGGTAAGAAAAAATATTATAGAACGTAATTCCTCTAAATAGCTAGAATATTTGGTAAAACCATTTTGAATATTATCATCCACAATTAATTAAATAAAGAAGAAATTATTATGTTGTAGAATCACTTATTTCCTCTTTTTCTTCAATTATTTCTTCATTTTCACCAGAAAAAGATTCATCTTTATTCTCTTCTTCGGTATTTTCAACATTTTCAATATCTTCCTCATCTTGAATATTTTCTTCTTCCAATTCAATAGTAGAAACTCGATGATTATCTAGCCATTTAGCAACAGCTTCCACTCCTTCGTCCCATGATCTGTATGTATGTGTCTCCCCTGCATCATTGTTACCTACATTACCAGGATTTAGAGTTCCAATAGCGATCCCCGCAGTTCCAAAACGTGAGTCAAGTTCCATTATTGCCATCATTAAACGTGCATCCACTTTATATTTATTTGCCGAATTATATATCATACTTCCAGTTATAGGACTACCAATTGTTTCGTTTTGGATATAGGTATCTATTTTTTCGGGAGAATCCATCTCCCCAATATAATTTAATATATCAGCAATCTTTTCTTCGTGAAGCGGATCTGTCGCATAAGAAGATATATCATACCCTAGTAGGCACGAAGTAGGGTCTCCATTAAAGATCACATTAGGGTTATTGCACTTAAAGAAGCTTCTATACCATTTTTAACAACTTCAGCCTCAGAAACAGCTGTTGCCACAGCTGTTTGTTCTATACTTGTTATTAACTCCAATTTTGAAATTGTATTTTTAACTCCTAAAATTTCAGCGTCAATAGCATTGATTCTTTCTAAATCCCCGGACTGAAAGGCCTGATCTTTTGCGAGAGTAAGCCCGTTCAATCTATTTCCAAGTAATTGTAATAAATAATTTATGTCCATATAATTTTACCAATATAATAATATTCTCCACATTTCTGTACCTGTATGTCTCATGAGATACAGATATTTAAGTCCATCCTCTGTCTGAATAATTTCCATACGATTTCCTGATATAGCCGTACTCATACCATAAGGTGGCTGTGAAGAAGGAACAACAATATTTTTTACTAAATCATAATACATAAGTTTTGCTATCGTGGTTATACCTTGCAAAAAATATATTCTATCTGCTCCATCATACACATACATCGAACCAGTAGTCATTGTTTCTGTTTGTGGAAAATAGGACATCATTTCCCAATGTTCAGTGTGTATATTGTATCGTGAAATTTCTGAAGTGGCTGTCCCAGTAAAAGAATACATATAGTTACTATTCAATGTCGCGTCCGTAGAACCAGTAATCATATCAAGACTTATTCCATATGCTTTAGGGGTTGCCTCAAGAATAGCATATGCAGTTGAGACATCAGGAGCAGTTCCTGCCGCAAACGTTAAAGTTGTAGCTGTATTTGATGTAACTGTATATTCATTCCCCTGTGAAGTTCCAGATAAAAAACGAACTCTGCTCCCTGCCCAATAATTTGTCTCCCAGTTTTGTCCTGTATCTACTAAAGTAGTTGTAGTTCCTCCCGTGGCAGTTCCAAAAGTATCCATTATTACATAACGAGTCGTTGTATCTACAGTAAATGCTTGTGCCGCAAAAGTCAAAGTATTTGACGTATTTGAAGTAATAGCAATTTCTGAGCCCACTCCGGTACCTTCTACTATTCTTAATTTACGATTCACAGTCCTTGACCAATAATTCGTCTCCCAGTTTTTTGTTGTATCAATAAGAGTTGTATCTGAACCACCAGTTGCAAATCCTTCTGTACCGGTTATTTCTCCTTTTGACATTCTTTCTGTTCCAAATGGTTTTATATCCTCAATAACATATTTAGTAGTTCCATTAACTGGAGCTGTCGCAGCCAATGCCCATACTAAAGTTGTAGCTGTATTTGAGACAATGCGTCTAACTTGCCCAGTTGATAAAACAGCGTTGGTTGAAAGCTGGACAAGTTTTCCAGCATGTTCATTTACTATCCAATTTTTCGTACAATCAACAAGTTGTGTTGTTGATGGAGAGGCAGCAACAGTCGCTGTAGCAGCCCCAGGATCACCAACTGAACAATAACTAAATGACAAATTTGTTGTAAGCGTAGGAATTCCAATAATTGTATATGTGCCATTAAACTTTGTAGCACTTGCTCCGCTTGCTCCTGAAATTGTTATTGAATCTCCGATTTTAAAATTGTGAGCTATTGGAGTCACTGCATATTCTGTAAAATCTATATCTCCAGAAGCCAAAGTAATAGTGCAACCAGTTCCACCAGCGGGAACTACGGTTGTCGTTTTTAGGCCTGTTGTATAGCCAGTCCCACAAGTTTCAAGAGAAAAAGTTAATACTGCACCAGTAGAACTAATAGTTAAAACTCTTACTGAACCACCTGTTCCACCAGATAGGGTTAAGATATCATTCACATTATATCCGGATCCACCAGCAGTCAACGTTCCAGGGAGAATCATACTTGTTGCTGTCCGTGTAATAGAAGTTATTGCAAAAGGATTTTGTCCTGTTTTTTTGGCGGCTAATTGATTACATTGACCATTATCTAGCTGTTTTCCTGTTGTCCATTGATTTGTTTCTTGCGAATATTGTAGCATCCCAGCATCGCCACCACCAATAAGCCATATTTTCCCAACATCTCTCCAAATCTCATAAACAGAAGTATTGTCTGGGTTTACATCCCAATCACGAGTTGTATTTATTCTTGTAGCAGTATTACTCAAAATACTTCTTGACTGTCCAAGTCCAGTTCCACCAACAATTCTAATTTCAAAATTAGCATAAGCCATTGGGGTAAGGGTAGCCGTCGCTGTGATATATCTTGCTCCACCACCCGAGGCCGTTTCAGTAAATAATGTCCCACCATTTTCTGTCATTCTTTCCATTTTGAGATCAGAACCAGCTGTAAAAACTGTAGTTTTTAAACCCGTTTGTGTTGATTTTTGATACCAAACATCTGAAAGTCGGTCGTAATACATAAAGGAAAAAAATGGGGCAGAAGTAGTTCCTTGAGATATGTTCCAAATACCACCTGATATAATAACAAAATTCGAAGTTTCATCTGGTATTGTTGTCCAATTTGTATCTACCGTTACTTGATGACTTTCAATAACAAAGAAAGAAGAATTCGCAACAGTAGGAACCATTAAAGGACAATTAGACCAAGGATCAACGGTAAGATAGTTTACATCAGTAAAAGTCAGAGTGTTCTGAGTATTGTAAAGTATTGGTCTTAGTTGAGTTCTACCAGTTCCCCAGTCAATACGGACTTGATAATTTTTCCACTGATTAGTTCTCCATTGTTTTAACCCAACACCTGTCGAAGCGTCTATAATTTGAGTGGCACTAGCAGTCGTCACCATGCCTCTTTCATGAAAAGTCGGAGCCGAAACTGCAGTTATAGTTCTTTCCTGACCGGCTCCTGTTCCACTTAAAATACGGATTTTATACCCAACCAACACTTGTCCAGAAAGTCCAGCTAATTGAATTGTATTTATCCCACCAGAAATTGCTTGACCGTAATGCCCAACTGAATTAGTCATAACATTATTGTTCATGATAGTAGGAGTATTGGCTGGAGTTGAAGACAATTGATGCCAAGAATCAGCACGAGTATCATAACGATATAATAAGTTGGATACTTGATAATATAAATAATGATTTTGTAAAGTATTGCCCGTTGTTAAAGATGAAACTGCTGTAGTCGCAGTAGGAGCAAATCTACACCATTCCCAAACTGGTAAATCAACTTGTAATTTTAAATTATTATTAAAAGCCATAGTATTTTACTATTACCAACTTAAATTATTTCTCACACCACTATTATAAACTTGCCTTGACCAATCTATTATCTGCCAACGCGAGTCAACACCAGCTAATTGGTTGAGTGAAGATACTGCTGATACGGTTGATATGGTTCCTGCGGTCGTTAAAGAACCAGCGTCTATTACAACTCTTTGTCTCATTTGGTTATCAACAACTGCCTGCGACTCCATCAGCTTAACTATACGTCGTAGCAAAATCACACTGTCATCTTGAGCTGGATTTATTCTTGTACCAACAGAATCGTTAATACCTACTACACCACTAACCACAGCACCACCTGGTATTGCTACATTTACTGTCCCAGCCACTGAAACGGGTTGTGTTTCAGTTAAATCAGCTTTTAATTGTAATTCTGTAAGGATCGCGTCCTGCTTACTTTCCGTAGCAGGATCTATTTTTGTATTTGCAATATTCTTCAATCCTACAACATTTGAAGTAGGGGTACTACCAGTAACATAGGCGTTTGCACTTTTAGGTATTAAAGCCGAAGCTGCTAATCCAAGGCCAGCGACCCCCGCTACTTTCAAGAACATTCTTTTATTATCATCAACCGAAGAATTATCGGTTTTTTTTGTCGAAACTTCTGATATTTTTACTTCTTGTATTTTGTCTTTTTTCCTCTCTTCTATCCTTTGACAATCAACTTCAATCTTAGTATTTTCCTTAAATAATTTTCCCTCTTTTTTAATCATAGAATCAACCTGAGAATGAGAATAAATACTTTTCCCTTTTAAAGAATTTTTATTTGATTTAAGGTTTAATATATTTGTTTGATTGTCCATATGTACTACTTGTTTAATTTTACTATATACATATATTTATGCAACATAACTTTACACATTTTATATTTTTCTGCTATCATATGCCCAATGTAATAATGCTTGTCTTTGTACTCTCCTACAATTGAGATCACCCGTGCGACAATTTTTTGAAACTTGAGCCACGTGGCGTATCATCATCTTCCAACGCTTTATTTGTCTTTCATCTTCCTTTTCTATCCTCCTGCCCATATAATACCGCGAGTACCACTGAAACCACCCTCTAGGATCATCTTTGTAGATCCAACCATTTTTCTTCCAAACAGAAAGTGACTGACTAGCATTAACTTTAAAATAATTCAACTCTGGATCATGGAACGAACTACATAGCTTGGCTTTTATCCACCAGTTTTTAGGAAATTCACGCTTACAATCGGTCATATATTTACCACCAAAAACCCCAAGAGAGAGCATCTCTTTGGGGGTAAGATCTGGCTTAAAATCTTTATGAAAATTTCTTCCAACAGGTTCTACGAGTTCATATTTATAACCTCTCTGCATTTTATCATTCACAACAACAATTTTGTGTTTGATATTTCCCATAAATTATTTCTGAAGTAGAGTCATGAGAGGCATTAGAGCATCTTTGTGTTTAGCAATTTCTCCTTTATATTTACCCATGACTAGTACTGCCGCATACTGTTCTCCTAAACCTCCCTTTTTCTTTTCTTCTATTTCTTTTGTAATTTTCTCAAACAATTCCTTAACTTCCTTGTTTGATTCAAGCTCTTTCAAGCTTTTTGCTATCTCTGGATTCTCATCTAATTGCTTGGCGATTTTATCAGCTTGGTCAGATGAAACTCCTTTCATTTTTAATGCCTGTTTTGTAATAAATGATTTAAATCCCATCCCAGTACTAAAATTCTTATATTATTTTTTGTATAAGAATATTGATTATCTTTATAAATTATTAACATCTTTATGCCCCATAATCGAGAATTTAGTACGGGACAAGTATCTTAGTATATTATCATAAATATGGTAATATGCGAAATATGAACAAGATGATAGTAATTTTAGGACAGACAGCTACGGGTAAAAGTGATTTCGCAGTGGAAATTGCTAAAAAAATAAATGACCTCTCTCAATATAAGTCAGGTGAAATCATCTCTGCTGATTCTAGGCAAGTTTACAAAGACATGAATCTCGGTACTGGTAAGATTACAAAAAAAGAAATGCAAGGGGTAAAGCATTATCTTCTAGATGTTATTTCTCCTAAAAATATATTTTCTGTTTCTGATTTCCAAAAACTTGCAAATAAAGAAATTAAAAATATTATAAGTAAAAATAAAATTCCTATCATTTGTGGTGGAACTGGATTTTATATTGACGCTCTTGTGAATGGTACTAGATTCCCCGAAGTCCCTCCAAATAAAGAATTAAGGGAAAAACTCTCTAATAAAACAGCTCAAAAACTTTTTGATATACTCAAAAAGTTAGATAAAAATCGAGCAGAAAACATAGACCCTAAGAATAAAGTTCGTCTCATCCGTGCCATAGAGATTGCAAGAGCCTTGGGAAGTGTACCTCGTTTAAAAAACAATGGAAACATTGATAACAAAAGCGGTACAAACTCTGCCATGGCAGAGTTTGTACCGCGAGTAAATGATAAATCAACCATATTAAAAATTGGATTAAAAATACCTGATGAGATTTTGAAAAAACGAATAAAGGCAAGGCTGATATCTCGCATCAAAAAAGGAATGATAAAAGAGATAAAAGATTTACATGAAAAGAAAAAAATCACTTGGAAAAGATTAGAATCATTTGGATTAGAATATAGATATGTCGCTTACCATCTCCAGGGTAAATTATCAAAAGGAGATATGGTAGAGAAATTAAATACTGAGATCTGGCACTTCGCCAAGCGTCAGAATACCTGGTTCAGACGAGATAAAGACATCCTCTGGATAAATCCACTAAAAAATTCCGAGAAACAAATAGCCTTCAGAGAAATAAAAAAGTTCTTAAAATAATGTCGGGGTACTGGGAATCGAACCCAATCCTCACGCACCCGAAGCGTGTATACTACCGGTATACTATACCCCGTTTTTATTTAACTTAATTCAAAACTGGCGGGTGGTGAAGGAATCGGTCACAAGTTTTTGCCTACTGACAAAACTCGCGACCCCACCTCGCTCCGTCGATCTCCGGCTT
>Ga0116171_10002523_pt1 | contig 17317 bp, 14 predicted proteins | sample AD_JPNHW2_MetaG_FD_89798 | JGI IMG/M metagenome (GOLD analysis project Ga0116171, IMG submission 89798) | Active sludge microbial communities of municipal wastewater-treating anaerobic digesters from Japan - AD_JPNHW2_MetaG | ecosystem: Engineered > Bioreactor > Anaerobic > Digestate | place... | reverse complement strand
TTTAATGATTTTAAAGGACAAAAACAGGTAATAGATAACCTTACTGTTTTTGTAACTGCTGCAAAACAAAGGGGAGAATCTCTTGATCATGTTCTGTTACATGGCCCTCCGGGATTGGGAAAGACAACTCTTTCAGCTATAATAGCAAATGAAATGAATGTAAATCTGAGGGTTACCTCCGGTCCTGTACTAGATAAACCGGGAGATCTGGCAGGTTTACTTACTAATCTTGAAGATGGCGATGTGCTTTTTATAGATGAGATACACAGGTTAAGCCCTGTTGTGGAAGAATATCTTTACTCGGCCATGGAAGATTTCCAGATAGATATAATGATTGATAAAGGGCCAAGTGCCAGATCTGTTCAACTTAAGCTTAATAAATTCACTCTTATTGGTGCAACCACACGATCAGGTTTGTTAACAAGCCCTTTAAGAGCGAGGTTTGGAATTACATTTCATCTTGAATATTATGATCATGAAACACTTACAGGAATTGTTAAAAGATCAGCAGGAATACTGAATGTAAAGATAGATGAAAATGCTGCGGTTGAAATAGCACGAAGGAGCAGAGGTACCCCAAGAATTGCTAATTCATTATTGAGAAGAATTCGTGATTTTGCACAGGTAAAAGGTTCAGGAAAAATAGATCTTGCAATAACTCGGTATGGTCTTGAGGCACTGAATATTGACATGTATGGTCTTGATGAAATGGATAACAGGATTCTCTTAACTATTATTGACAAATTCAAAGGCGGACCGGTAGGAATAAATACAATATCTACTGCAGTAGGAGAAGATGCCGGAACTATTGAAGAAGTATATGAACCTTTTCTTATTAAGGAAGGTTTTCTAAAAAGGACTCAGAGAGGGAGAGAGGCTACGGAACTTGCTTTTAAACATCTGGGAAAGAATTTCAGACAGGAACTGAACGGAACATTATTTTAGTACCGAAGCCTGACTGCAGGTGCTTATTTAATTAAAGATATTGCTGATTTTCTCAAGACCTTTTTTATCGAGAATCTTAATTTTTCTTCCGTTAAGTTCAATAAGCTTATCTGCTTTGAATTCTGACAAAAGCCTTATTACTGATTCAGTTGCAGTTCCTACTATGTTTGCAAGTTCCTCCCGGGTAAGAGCGATTTTCAGATTTTGCTGATCATCTATCCCAAACTCATTTACAAGAAGTAGCAACATCTCGGCAAGTCTCTCTCTTACAGTCTTTTGTGCTATGTCGGTGATAAAGGAATTTGCTTCACCTAATTCATGGCAGGCAAGTCTGATAAGTTCAAGGGCAAATGTCGGATTTGTTTTAATAAATGAGATAAGTATTTCGGAAGGAATGAAGCAAACCTGACAATCTTCAATGACTTTTGCAGAGGTACAGGCCAATTCATTGCTGAGAACACTACGATAAGCAATTATTTCTCCTTTCTTTGCAAAACGGATTATCTGTTCCTTCCCGTCAAAACCTGTCTTAAATACTTTAATAATTCCGCTGTGAATGCAAAAGAAACCACTTATTCGATTTCCCTCCTGGTAAAGAATATCTCCTCGTTCGTAATGACGAAAATCCTTTTCAAAATTGAGGATCTGAGTCTCCTCTGGCGAAAGATGCCTGAATATTGATCCTGATTCAAGAGAACATTTTTCACATAAAGGAATGTGGATATCTTGCTGTTTCATTTACTAAATTCAATTATGTACAACTGATTGACAATAAATTTAGCAAAAATGTTCAATTTATATCATAATGAAGTTTTAAATTGATCAAGAAATCTTATGTCATTTTCAAAATAAAGCCGTAAATCGTTTACCTGGTACTTTAACATAGTAATTCTTTCTATACCCATACCAAAAGCAAAACCGGTATATTTTTTACTGTCAATATTGCAGGCTTCAAGAACATTTGGATGAACCATTCCACAACCTAATATCTCAAGCCAACCTGTATGTTTACAGACATTACAACCTTTACCACCGCATATCTTACAGCTTACATCAAGTTCAGCCGATGGCTCTGTGAAAGGAAAGTATGATGGCCTTAGCCTGATCTCGGTTTCTTTACCAAACATTTCCCTTGCAAAGAAAAGAAGTGTCTGCTTAAGATCGGCAAAAGAAACATTTTCATCTATATATAATCCTTCTACCTGATGAAAAATGCAATGAGCCCTTGCCGATATTGCTTCATTTCTGAAAACCCTTCCTGGAAAAATAGCACGAATTGGAGGTTTCTGCTTTTGCATCACTCTGATCTGTACGGAAGAGGTATGTGTTCGAAGCAAAATATCTTCCGGATTAGAGTCTTCCGGTGAAAGACGTGATATGTAAAAGGTATCCTGCATGTCACGGGCTGGATGTTCGGGTGCAAAATTTAGCTTTGTGAAAACATGGTCATCATCTTCAATTTCAGGACCTTCCTCGACGGTAAAACCTATTCTGGAAAAAATATCTATTATCTCATTTCTGACAATTGAAATGGGATGACGAGACCCAAGAGTAAATGGAAATGAAGGCCGGGTAAGATCAGTCTTTTCAGAGAGATCTTCTGAAGAAAGAAGACTTTCTTTGAGAGTATTGTACTTTTCAAGTGCACTCTGTTTCAAAAGATTAAGCTTCTGACCTAACTCTTTCTTATCTTCTGCCGGTACATTCCTGAAGTCGTCAAAAAGAACCGAGATGGTTCCTTTTTTGCTAAGATATTTTATACGGAAAGATTCAAGTTCTTCCGGACTCTTTACTGATATTTTTGAGATCTCTTCTGATAGATCTTTTACTTTTTGAAGCATTAAAGACAGATTTTAATAAATACTAAATTATTAATTTACAATTTTTATTTTGATAATTTTCACATCATTTAAAGGCTTGTCATCAACATCTGTACTTACAGCTGCAATTTTATCTACAACATTCAAACCTTCAATAACTTCACCAAAAACAGTATAGGTTTCGTCAAGTCTTGGAACACCTCCTATACTTTTATAAATACTTCTCTGTTCTTCCGGTATCTTATAATCGGGAGTTGTAGAAAGATACTGGAACATTTTAAGAGAAGCTGTTTCCTGAATCTGTGCGTCGGTGGCGGTATTACCTGAAAGACGAATACTATCAGCTGTTTGTATTATGATTTTATTAAACATTGCCTGCTTTATGTTGCTGTTTATACGTTGTTCTGCGGCTGTAAGATCAGAATCAGTGAACTTAACTCCCTGAACAATATAAAACTGAGTACCTGATGACCTCATTTCCGGATTAATATCATTACCCTCTCTGGCAGCAGCCAGGGCACCTTTCTTATGAAAATATTTTGAATTAAATTCAGCAGGTATTGTGTATGTATTAAGTGAATCGGGAAGATTAGGGACTTTAGGAGTTTTTGTTAAAGGATCTCCTGCCTGGATCATAAAATTATTTATTACCCTGTGAAAGGAAACACCTTCATAAAATCCGGTTTTAATAAGCTTAATAAAATTATCTCTGTGAAGAGGTGTTTCATCATAGAGTTTTATTTTAATATCCCCTAAAGTAGTTTTAATCAGGATTGTTGTATTATCATTATCTCCGGTTGCATTACAGGAAATAAAAATCAATAAGGCCGGAAAAAGGAAAAGTCTCTTAAGAAAACTGTTCATTGATGTTGTATTTTGGTTAATAACGTTATATAAAAATGAATGCAAAGATATTTAACTTTGGACGATACACGAAAATATTGTTTTTCAAAATAAGATATTTTCTGTAAAACTGCTTTTACTAACAGTTGGTTAAGGCAATAAAAGTATCTTTGTCAGCAAAATTTAATTGTGAAAGAGGTAAGGAAGCTGGCCGGGCAAACGGTTATTTACGGACTCGGAACAATTGTTCCAAGGTTCCTGAATTATGCGGTATTAACACCATTTTATACTAGAATATTTGACGATCCGAAAGATTATGGAGTCGTAACAGAATTATATGCCTGGATGGTTCTGCTACTTGTTATTCTTACCTATGGAATGGAGACAGGTTTTTTCAGGTTTGTTCAGGAAAAGAAAGATTCAGACAAAGTCTACAGTACAGCATTATTCAGCCTTTTAATTTCATCTCTTTTATTTGTAGTACTTGTTTTTGTTTTTATTGAACCTGTTTCAGCAGTAATGAATTACAGGGAAAATCCTGATTATATTAGAATGTTTGCAGGGATTGTTGCTCTTGATGCTTTCACTGCAATTCCTTTTGCAAGGCTTAGAAAAGAGGGAAGACCAATTGTGTTCAGTGTAATTAAAATAGCTAATGTATTGATTACTATCGGACTGGTTTTATTTCTCTTAAAATTCGCACCAGCGATATATGAAAGAAGTGATGGATGGTTTAGAAATTTTTATGACCCACAATACAGGGTTGGGTATATTTTTCTGGCGAATCTGGTTTCGAGCGGAGCCACCCTTTTGATGCTTATCCCTTTTATAATTGATGTTAAGTTCAACTTTGATTTTTCTTTATGGAAAAGGATGTTTCTATATTCATTTCCTTTATTACTGGCAGGTGTGAGTGGATCAATTAATGACGCTCTTGATAAAATCTTATTAAGAAGAATGTTAGGAGACGCTGATGGATTATCAGTTGTGGGAAGATATGGTGCTGCATACAAGATTGGAGTATTAATGGCTCTGTTTGTACAGATGTTCAGGTTTGCAGCAGAACCATTTTTTTTCGAAAGAGCCAAACACTCTGATGCTAAAGAGATGTATGCCTACATTATGAAGTATTTTATAATAATTATGTTAATAGTATTTCTTGGTATTAACTTATATATATCAGGATTCCAGTATATTGTAGGAAGGAATTACCGGGATGCAATGATGGTAGTTCCTTTAATAAGTATGGCTTATTTGTTATATGGAGTATACATAAATCATAGCATCTGGTATAAACTAAATGACCTGACACGTTATGCTGTTTATATTACATTATTTGGAGCGATAGTGACTGTCCTCGTAAATGTGATTTTTATACCACGATTTGGATATATGGCTTCTGCCTGGGCTCATATAGCATCGTACGGATCAATGCTGATATTGTCATTTGTTTTTGCCGAAAAGCATTATAAAGTGAATTATGACATGATTAAAATGATACCATATTTTATTATCGCGGTTGCTATGGTTATTTTCAGTCAGTATTTTAATTATCCGAATTTGATTACGGAATTAATTATTAATACATTATTTATTATTGCATTTTTAGGTTATGCTCAATATAAAGATAAAATTGTAACTGTTTTTTTAAAAAAGGAATAATATTAAAAACCTCTGTTTTAAAAAGAAAGCCGATAATGATATGCCGGGAGAGCTCAACGAAGTTAATCAAGTGGGGTTCTCAGGCAAAAGCGGGAACCATTAAAAATAAATTATATAGAGATGAAAATTAATATTATCAATAAATCAAAACATGAATTACCGGAATATTCTACCTGTTCATCAGCAGGTATGGATATTCGTGCAAATATTGATGAAGACATAGTTTTAAAACCACTTGAAAGAACTCTGGTAAAGACAGGATTGTTTCTTGAGATACCGGAAGGTTTTGAAGCTCAGATAAGACCGAGAAGTGGACTGGCGATTAAGAAAGGAATAACGGTTCTTAATTCTCCGGGAACGATTGACTCAGATTACAGGGGAGAGGTTGGTATTATATTAGTAAATTTATCAAATGAAAATTTTGTTATAAAGGATGGCGAAAGAATATGTCAGATGATTATAGCAAAACATGAAAAAGCTGAATGGGTTACAGTAGACACACTTATGGAAACTGAAAGAGGTGAGGGTGGTTTTGGACACACAGGGAAAATATGATGAGAAAAAGAATATATTTTTTTATTTTAATTGGTTTATTGCCATTACTGGTCTTTTCGTGCCAGAAGAAACTTGTACCGTCGGTTATTTCAGCAAAGAATGTTAAAAACTACGATACAGCTACATTTAACTATATTTATGTAGAAGCAATTAAGCAGAAGCTTTTTGGAAATGAAGGTGATGCTCTTGAGTATTTTGAGCAGTGTGTGAAAATTAATCCTAAAAGCGATGCGGCATATTTTCAGATAGCACAGATTGTCTTGAATAACGGAGATACAAAGAATGCTAAGAGATTTGTATCAAAAGCTATTTCAATTAATGATAAAAATATTTGGTATCTGATGATGATGGCAAGTATACACTATCAGGAACAGGATCTTGATAGTGCTATAATTTACTATGAAAAAGCAGTTAAATATTACCCTGATGAAGAAGATATTAAATTGACTCTTGGTAATTTATATTCTGAAAATAAAAATTATGATAAGGCGAACTCAGTATTTGATTCTTTCGATAATAAATATGGAATAAACGAAAACTCAACTATTTTGGCGATAAAGAACCTGATGTCTGCTGAGAGATATGATGAAGCTCTGAGAAAAATTTTATTATTGTTGAAGGAATTTCCTGATGAATTGGTTTATAATGGATTGCTTGCTGAAATATACAGAGGAAAAGGTGAGAATGAAAAAGCAAAAGAAGTATACAAGCAATTAATTGAAAAGAATCCTGACAATCCACAAACACAATTGTCTCTGAGTGATTTCCTTATAACGCAGAAGAGTTATGATGAATTATTTATGCTATTGAATTCAGTTGCTTTAAATGAAAATATTTCACGGGAAGATAAAATCTCTTTATTCGCACGTGTGTCTGAAAATGAAGATATTATAAATAAGTTTGGTGAGAAGTTTTTGCTTTCACTGATGGTTTTGGAAGCTAATTACAAAGAGGATGATATTATGGTTTTGCTGAGACCCGAATTTTTAGTAAGACAGAACCGATTAACCGAAGCAAAAGACAGACTGGAAGATATTATAAAAAATAAAAAAGAGAATTATTTCGCATGGGAAAAGCTACTTCTAATCTATTTGCAAATGAATGATTTTGATAAGCTTTATATTAAAGGAGAAGAATGTGCGACTCTTTTTAACAGATCTTTTTTAGTTAAAGTACTTTATGCCAACGGAGCTCTGGAAAAAGAAAAATATTCAATTGCACTTGAAGAGCTTAAGAAAGCTGAAATTTTAGCGGGTGATAATAAAGAATATATGATTCAGGTTCTTACAATGCGTGCAGATGTTTATTATAGAATGAAAGACTATACAAATGCGTTTGAAGTTTTTGAGAAGGCTGTTAAATTTGATGGAAGTGATTTAACGGTTCTGAACAACTATGCCTATTATCTTGCTGAACAGAATATGAGATTAAAGGAAGCGGAAGAGATGTCAAAAAAGGTTATAGAGAAAGAAAAGGGAAATTCTACTTATCTTGATACTTATGGGTGGGTTTTGTATAAAAGGGGAAAGCTTAATGAAGCGGCAAAAGTGATGGAAGGAATAATTAATAGTGGTGAAAAGCCAGACGCTGAGTGGTATGAACATTATGGTTTTATCTTAAAAAAGCAAAATAAATGCAATAAAGCGATTGAAAATTGGAATATAGCAATGAAACTGGATAATAAGAAATTATATCTCGAAAACGAAATAAAGAATTGCAAAAAGTAGTTTCAATATTATTACTATGTGGTATTATTTCAGGTTGTTCTGCTAAAAAATATTTGGAAAGTGGAAATGTTGAACTATCTGATATTGTTGATAATACTGCAATTTTAAAAGAGGTAGAAAGTAATAATATAACTAACAGTAGCATTTATATTCAAAAAGCTGAGATTAGTATTAGAAGTAATGAAGGAAAAGAAAAGCTTATAGGCAGTTTAAAATTTCAATATCCTGATAAATACCTGGTTAGTATAAGAAACACTGCAGGTATAGAAGCATTCAGGATTTTTATAACATCCGATACGATTTTGATAAATAACAGATTAAGCAGGAAACTTTACTATGGTTCAACAGAATATTTGAATAATAAGTATGGATTTAAAGTTAACGGATTGCCAGTATTACTCGGTGATTATATAAATGAAAAGAATTATGCAAAGGATGTTACGGATTGTACTGGTGGCAAAGTTTATATTGATGGAGTAATAAATGAATCAAGAATTAAGTATTGTATCGATTGCAAAAAAAAGAAAGTTATAAGTGTAAAAAGTGATAATAAACTGAAGGATAATGTATTGGAAGTAATTTATAGTAATTTTGTAAAGAATAATGATAATCTGGTCCCATGTAAAATTGAAATTAAAGATTTACAAAGGGAAATGACAATTGAAATTGATATTAAAAAATTAATAATGCCATGGGAAGGAGACATTGACTTTATCCCGGGAAATAAATTTGAAAAAATACGGCTTTTATGAAGTATTTATTGCTGTTGGTTATTTTTTGTTTGAGTTTTAATTTAATTCTGGATGGACAAACAAAAGCCGAGCTTGAATCAAAAAGAAAAAAAACACTCGAAGAAATTTCCTATGTTGACGAGTTACTTAAGACAACAAAGAAAGAGAAAAATGAAAGTCTGAGCGCAATTAAAATTATTGGAAATAAAGTAAATTTAAGAGAAGCTGTCATTAAGGGAATGCGTGATGAAATTTCCTTAATTAATGAAAGAATTGATCTTAATACATTGGCTGTTGAAATGATGGAAGATGATTTGATTGAACTTAAAGAGGATTATAAAAAAGCTATAATAAGTAGTTATAAATTTAATAAAGGTAATCCTGAATTAATTTATGTATTATCGGCTAAAGACTTTAATCAGGGATATAAACGAATAAAGTATCTGAACCAGATTGCAAAATACAGGAGAAGACAATCTGAGACAATAATAGAGCTTAAAAGACAAATAGAAACTTCAAAGGAAAAACTTACAAGTGACTTATCAAGAATGTCAAATCTGAAAACAAAAGAAGAACAACAAAAAAATCTTTTACAGAAGGAGCAGGAGAATAAAAGGAAAATGGTAAAGTCACTGGGTAAAAAGGAACAACAGCTAAGAAAAGAACTTGACGAAAAAAAGAGAATTGCAAGAAAGATTGAAAATGAAATAGAAAGGTTAATTGAAGAAGAAAAAAAGAAATTGGTTAAAACAAAGGTCACCCCTGAGAACAAATTAATAGGTGATAATTTTGCTGAAAATAAGGGACGTTTACCATGGCCGGTAGAAAAAGGAATTATAACAAGCCATTTTGGAATTCAGAAAAACCCGGATCTGAAATATCTGATAGAAGAAAATATTGGAATTGAAATTACCAGCTCAGGAAGGATGAAAGCAAGATCTGTTTTTCAGGGTGAAGTGGCAAAAGTCTTTGCTGTTGCAGGAGCAAATATGACGGTAATAATAAGACATGGGAAATTTCTTTCTGTTTACGCAAATATTATTAATTTGAAAGTTAAAACAGGAGATAAGGTTTCTGTGAAACAGGAGATAGGAGATGTATATTCAGATCCCGTTGACAATAATAATTGCGTTCTTAAATTTATGATATTTGAGACAAAATATTTGGATCCGGAATTATGGATATCAAATAATTAAACTTTAAATTGTAACAATTGTTATTATTATAAGTATAAAGGATTACGATCAGGAATACAGAAATAAATGTATAAAAGGATTGAAATTGAATCTGCAGTGGCAAACCTGAGGGTTGTTGAAAACACTATTGATGAGGTAACAAATGAAATAGGGATCAGTCAGGTTAATTATGGTAAAGTATTGGTGTCAACTCTTGAAGCTGTAAATAATGCTATTTTGCATGGTAATAATTCAGTCAGAGAAAAGATTGTAATAATTGAAATTTCTTATAATAGTGAAGAACTGAGAATTACAGTAACTGACCAGGGATTAGGATTTAAACCTGAAATGGTCCCGGATCCGACTGTTCCGGAAAATTTAGAATCATTGAATGGAAGAGGCGTTTTTCTGATGACAAAACTTGCTGACAATATTGAATATAGCGAAAAGGGAAATTCCGTAACAATGAAATTTAAGAATATATTATATTGAGCATACGAATATTTTATGACGAAACAGACTTCCGGCTAAAGGGCTGGAGAAAAGTCGTGAAGACAATTAATGAGGTCATCGGAGATAAAGGAAAGATTTCGGGTGACCTTAATTTTATTGTAACAAATGATGAGAATTTGAAAAAAATTAATATTCAGTTCTTAAACCATGATTATTACACGGATGTGATAACATTTAACAATAATTTTGAAAATCTGATTAATGGTGAGGTTTATATTAGCATTGATACGGTTAAAAGAAATGCTGATTACTACAGTGTAAGTTTAAAAAGTGAGGTTATAAGAGTATTTATTCATGGTGTTTTGCATTTACTGGGTTATGATGATAAAACCGATGAGCAAAGAAGTGAAATGAGGAAGCTGGAAGATTATTGGTTAAATAAAATTGAAGAATAAATTGATGGATTTCGATTTTGATGTTATTGTTGTAGGAGGAGGGCATGCAGGCTGTGAGGCGGCACATTCAGCTGCGGTAATGGGAGCAAAGACATTACTCATCACAATGGATATGACAAAAATGGCTCAAATGTCATGCAACCCTGCTATGGGAGGAATAGCTAAAGGGCAGATAGTTCGTGAAATTGATGCAATGGGAGGGATTAGCGGAATTGTTACTGACAGAAGTATGATCCAATTCAGAATGCTTAACCGGTCTAAAGGTCCGGCAATGTGGAGTCCCAGGGCACAATGTGACCGACAAAAATTTTCAGCGGAATGGAGAAAAATACTGGAAAATACGAAAAACCTTAATATCTGGCAGGAGCAGGTTACTGAGTTATTATTTGATAAAGAAAAAGTTTGTGGTGTCAAAACTTCATTCGGCACAAAGTTTTCTTCAAAAGCAGTGATACTGACTAACGGAACATTTCTGAATGGTTTGTTGTATGTTGGATTGAACAGGATTGAAGGCGGACGATCAGGCGACAGATCATCTAAAGGAATAAGCGAGCAACTTAAAGAGATGGGATTTTCGGTTGATCGGATGAAGACAGGAACAAGCGCCAGGGTTGATGGAAGATCAATAAACTTTTCTGTAATGGCTGAACAGAAAGGTGATGAAGAGGGAAGGACCTTTTCATATCTTAAAGATGAAAAAGGAGTTCGTGAACAGAAAAGCTGTTTCATTACATATACAAATAAAGCTGCTCATGATATATTAAGAGAAGGATTAAAATACAGCCCGCTTTTTACAGGAATGATTAAAGGTATTGGTCCACGATACTGCCCGAGCATTGAAAGTAAAATTGTAACGTTTAAAGATAAAGATGCTCACCAGTTATTTATTGAACCCGAAGGATCGGATACACTTGAATATTATATAAATGGTTTTTCGAGTAGTTTACCTCTGGAGGTTCAGCTGAATGCATTGAAAAAAGTTAAAGGTCTTGAAAATGTTAAATTGTTCAGACCAGGATATGCCGTGGAATATGATTTTTTCCAGCCGACACAATTAAAGCATACTTTGGAAACAAAGAAAATTCAAAATCTTTACTTCGCCGGTCAAATTAACGGTACTACAGGTTATGAGGAAGCCGCAGCCCAGGGTTTAATGGCCGGAATCAATTCTGTCTTAAAAATCAGAGATGAAAATCCATGTGTTCTGGAAAGGGATGAATCATATATAGGTGTCCTGATTGATGATCTTGTTACAAAAGGGGTGGATGAACCGTACAGAATGTTTACTTCCAGGGCGGAATACAGAATCTTGCTTCGGCAGGATAATGCCGACGAAAGACTAACTAGAAAGGCTTTTGAAATAGGAACAGCAAATGTTGAAAGGATAAAGACACTTGAAGAAAAGGAGGAAATGATAAATCAGATCATAGACTTGCTTTCAAAACATAGTGTTTCACCAAAAGAGATCAATGAATTTCTTAAGGAAAAGGGGACAAGTGAAATTTCACAAAAGATTAAAGCATTAAATATTGCAACACGACCACAAATTAATATTGAAACGTTATTAAAGGAATTAAAACTCCTGGATACATTAAAAGTTGCAAATTTGGAAAAAGCAGGTGAAATTTTAGAATCAGCCGAAATCAAGGTAAAATATGAAGGATATATTAAAAGGGAACATGTTGTTGCGGATAAAATAAAGAGACTTGAAAGTTTAAAGATACCGGAAGACATTGAATACAATGAACTATTGTCTATCTCTACGGAAGGAAGACAAAAGCTAAGCAGGATAAAACCTGAAAACATAGGACAGGCAGGAAGGATTAGCGGCGTTTCTCCGTCAGATGTAAATATACTGTTAATGTATCTTGGAAGGTGAATTGTTCCACGTGGAACAATTTATTTATTAAAAAATAAAAAAAATGAATATTTCCGGAAAAATTGTAGATATCCATAAAAGGGATATCTATCCTGCCATTGTAACAATCGAAGAAGGGATCGTAAAAAATATAGAAAAAGTTTCAACCGCTCCTGAAAGGTTTATCCTGCCTGGTCTTATTGATTCACATATTCATATTGAAAGCTCCATGATTACTCCGGGTGCATTTGGAATGACTGCAGTTCGTCACGGAACAATAGGTGTAGTTTCCGATCCGCATGAGATAGCAAATGTGATTGGATCGGAAGGGGTAAAGTTTATGATTGAAGACGGAAAGAAAATTCCGGTGAAATTCTGTTTCGGGGCTCCTTCTTGTGTTCCGTCAACCGGTTTTGAGACAAGCGGTGCAACTCTCGATCATAAAAAGGTAGAGGAATTGCTGATGCTTGACGACGTGAAATTCCTTTCAGAAGTGATGAATTTTCCCGGAGTTGTTTTTGATGATCCTGAAGTCTGGAAGAAGATTGATATTGCCCGGAAGATGAATAAACCAATTGATGGACATGCTCCGGGATTATCAGGGCATATGCTTGCGAAATACGTAAAAGCCGGAATATCCACCGATCATGAATGCAGTAATGAAAAGGAAGCGAGAGAAAAAATATCGTTAGGTATGAAGATCCTGATAAGGGAAGGGAGTGCTGCAAGAAATCTGGATTCTCTGAAGGATCTTTATAATGATCATGCAGGTGAAATAATGCTTTGCAGTGATGACCTGCATCCTGAGATGCTTAGGGATGGACATATAAACAAGCTGGTGGCAAGACTGGTGTCGGAAGGTTATAATGTCTTTGATGTTATAAGGAGCGCAACAATAAATCCTGTAACACACTATGGAATTGATGCCGGATTACTGCGAAAAGGAGAGAGCGCTGACTTTATTGTTGTCGGAGACCTGATGAAAATGAATGTTCTTGAGACATGGATTAGTGGCCAAAAGGTATATGATGGGGAGAAAGTCCTTTTTGAATACTCACCGGGAAAACCGGTAAATAAATTCAGGTGCAGTGATATTACAGAAAAGGATGTTATTGTAGATAACAAACTGGGTGACATCAGGGTAATAGAAGCAATTGACGGGGAACTTATGACGAAAGAATTAATTATTCCGGCCGGAACGGGAAAAACAGTTGAGGCAGATATTCATAATGATATACTGAAAATTGTGGTTAAAGACAGATACAAAGATTCTCCTGCAAAAGTTGGTTTCATAAAAGGATTTAGATTGAAAAAGGGAGCTTTTGCAAGCTCTGTAGCTCATGACAGCCATAATATCATTTCAATTGGAACAAACGATAAGGATATTGTAAAAGCTGTTAATGAAATTATTAAGAACAAAGGAGGGCTGGCAGTATCTTGTGATGGAGAAACGGGGTCATTACAACTTAATATTGCTGGTATCATGACTACAAGGTCATGTGAAGAGGTTGCTCCGGAATATTTATCGCTAAGTGAAAAGGTAAAATCTATGGGGTGTAAAATGAAAGCACCTTTCATGACCTTATCATTTATGGCTTTGCTGGTAATACCTGAACTAAAAATCAGCGACAAAGGCCTGTTCGATGTGAAAAAGTTTGAACTGGTTTCATTGTTTCTTTGATAAAATCGGAGCTTCAGATGGCCGCTAGTGCAAAATTCAAAGAGATACTTTCATTACTCCCTGACAGACCGGGAGTATATCAGTTTATTGATGCCTCCGGTACAATAATTTATATTGGAAAAGCAAAGGACCTGAAGAAGAGGGTATCATCTTATTTTACCAAAAACCAATCAGGCAAAACAAACATGCTTCTCAGAAAAGCAACTGACATACGTCATACTGTTGTGGACACGGAATCAGATGCACTTTTACTTGAGAACAACCTTATTAAAAAATATCAGCCCAGATACAATATTCTTCTTAAAGACGACAAAACATATCCATGGATTTGTATCAAAAAGGAACAATTTTCCAGGGTATTCAGCACAAGAAATAACATTAAGGACGGGTCTATGTATTTTGGGCCTTATACTTCAGGCCTGATGGTCAAAACACTGATAGATCTAATACGACATCTTTACAAGCTAAGAACATGTTCACTACATCTCACAGATACCAGTATAAGTGAAGGTAAATTTAAGGTTTGCCTTGAATATCATTTAGGTAACTGTAAAGCTCCATGCATTGGACTTCAATCAGAGCAGGAGTATTCAGAAAATATTCAGCAGATAAAAGATATTCTGAAAGGGAATATCTCATTGGTGATGGACCATCTGAATGCCCTGATGGCTAAACACTCAAAGGCGCTTAGATTTGAAGAGGCACAGAGTATTAAGGAAAAAATCGCAATACTTTCAAATTTCCGCAGTAAATCAACTGTAGTAAGCAACACAATTGAAAATGTTGATGTTTTTGGGATTACCCATGATCCTGACTCTGCTTATGTTAATTATCTTAAGATTGTTAATGGCGCTGTAGTTCAAACATATACGATTCAGCTAAAGATCCGTATGGATGAAGATAAAGAGTCAATTCTTGGGTTCGCAATAACAGAAATGAGGCAAAGGCTTTCGAGCGATTCTCCTGAAATAATTGTACCGTACAAGCCAGATATTCAAATAGATAACATAAAATATACCATTCCAAAAGCCGGAGAAAAACTGAAGCTTCTTGAACTTGCTGAAAGAAATGCAATTTATTATAAGCTTGAACAGAAGAAAAAGAAAATGGAACATGCACCACAGGTGCGTACAGGGAAAAACCTGGAAAAGTTGAAAAACGATCTTCATATGCCAGACATTCCTACTCATATTGAATGTTTCGACAATTCGAATATCATGGGAACTAACCCGGTCGCATCATGCGTTGTATTCAGAAATGCTAGACCAAGTAAGAAGGATTACCGACATTTCAATATTAAAACAGTAACTGGTCCGGATGACTTTTCATCAATGGAAGAGGTGATTTTCAGACGGTACAGGAGAATGATAGATGAGGGACAGGAGCTGCCGCAGCTGGTAGTTGTTGACGGAGGAAAGGGACAGTTATCTTCGGCGATGAAGAGTATAGATAAACTTGGATTGAGAGAAAAAGTTACAGTAATAGGTATTGCAAAAAAACTTGAAGAGATCTATTTTCCGGGCGACAGTGTCCCCATTTATCTTGATAAGAATTCAATAAGTCTGAAGATAATACAGCAACTGAGAAATGAAGCTCACCGGTTCGGAATAAGTTTTCATCGTGACAAGCGTTCTTCTGAAATGGTAAAATCAGACCTTGATCAGATAAAAGGAATTGGTCCCAGAACAAAAGAAATTTTATTGAAAAATTTTGAATCTGTCGATAAAATAAAAAATGCCTCCATGAACGACCTTGAAAAAGTCGTTGGCCACTCAAAAGCTGTAATTCTGTCGGAATACTTCAAAAATTAGCACAGTTTTCCACGTGGAACACTTTTATGAAAAACCATCTTAAATAACATATATTCAGTTAAATATAACAGGTTATGTGATCTGTTAAGTTCGTGAGAATTGAAAATTTTCCATATGTTGGACAGAGGATCGTGAATTTTCAAGACAGAATGATCAATAATTAACTGCTCATATATTTTTCTGACCAAATAGAACAGCTACAATTGTCTGTAGGATATGTGGCATTGTAGATCGACGATTGCCCGTAGGACATCAGGTATTGTAGAAGAATGAATAATAACACATAATTCCTCATAGAGGATTTAGGAAAATGACACCGTATCCCCTACGGGGAATCGATTTTCCATGGTATACGTTGGTTACAATACCATAACCGCCATGCGGTATGATGATTATGAAAGGGTTAATTGTTCTTCTACCTCTTTGAAAATATCCTGCGAACCATAAGTAACAAGACCTTTCATCCCAGCCAGTTCGGCAGCCCTTACATTGGTTTCGATATCGTCAATAAAAAAACACTCTTCAGGAATAAGTGAATATTTTTTCATCAGGGTCTCATAAATCCGTCTGTCGGGTTTGCATAATTTCACTTTGGAAGAGATGACCCCTCCATCAAAATATCTGAAAAAAGAGTATAAAGAATTGACCGCTTCAAAACCATCAAGGGAGAAGTTAGAAAGAATATACAGCTTGAAACCCCGTTTTTTTAGCTCTGGAAGGAGTTTAACGTTCCGGTCAAGGGGAAACATCAATTCAATCCTTAAATCGAAAATTCGTGCTATTTCTTCCTTTGGGAGAGAAGACCTCCTGGCAATGGAATCTATAGCTTCTGAAATAGTCAGATCTCCGTTATCTATCATCAGCCATTCCTTACTTTCAAAGATGTCAGTAAGAATTGTGGTTCTTATATCTTCAGGATAGTTCTTCTTCTCAAGGAATTCTGCAGGTCTGAAATTCAGAAGCACATTTCCGAGATCAAATATTATATTTTTTATCATAACGGATTCTTCATACTAATAGGCTGACCTGTAGCTTCAAGTACATTCCACCACAATTCGCCTTCAACATCAATTTTCTTTCGTTGTGCAACAGCCATCGGGATAGGAATAAGGGTAAATTGGTTATTCCAGAATCCCACCACAAAGTCAGTCTTTCCTGCCAGAGCAGCATGAACGGCATTTTGTGCCAGAAGGCTGCAGAATTTGCTGTCGTTGGCATTGGCCGGGGCGCTTCTGATGATATAACTTGGGTCGATATATTTGATGGAAAAAGGAAAGTCCTTACTCTTAAACTCTTCTGTGATTTTATCCTTAAGATAAATGCCAATGTCTTTGTGAAGTACGTTGCCTGAGGCATCTTTGTTTTTTGCTTCAGCTTCAAAAAACTCCTGGCCTGCACCTTCCGCAACTACAATAACTGCATGGTGTCTCTCTTCGAGGCGTTTTTGCAGGACATGGAGAAATCCCCTCTGTCCGTAAAGATCAAACGATATTTCCGGTATAAGCACAAAGTTCACCTCCTGTATCGACAGTGCTGCGCTTGCAGCAATAAATCCGGAATCACGTCCCATCAGTTTTATAAGCGCTATGCCATTGTATGCA
>Ga0116171_10002521_pt1 | contig 17336 bp, 11 predicted proteins | sample AD_JPNHW2_MetaG_FD_89798 | JGI IMG/M metagenome (GOLD analysis project Ga0116171, IMG submission 89798) | Active sludge microbial communities of municipal wastewater-treating anaerobic digesters from Japan - AD_JPNHW2_MetaG | ecosystem: Engineered > Bioreactor > Anaerobic > Digestate | place... | reverse complement strand
CTGAATTACCCGGAGCGCTTGAATTTATCTCTGAAGTCAGCAAAACTGGCGTGACTGTTTCACTGGGCCATTCAAACGCTGACTGGGAAACCACCGAAAAAGCAGTTGCAGCAGGGGCGAGCCATGTGACCCACCTTTTCAATGCCATGCCCGCCCTGCATCATCGCCAGCCGAACCTTCTCAGCCATGTGCTGAGCAATCGCAAGATCAATATTGAGCTGATCGGTGACTGCGAACATATCGCCCCTGAAATTATCAGGTTCATCTTCGATATCTACGAAAGCAGCCAGATTATCCTAGTATCTGATGCGGTGGCTCCTGCCGGCCTGCCCGACGGCAATTACGATCTTTATAACACCAGGCTGGTTAAAACCGGTTGCCGCTGCTGCCTGCAAAATGGCGGTTTATTCGGTGGTGCGACGCTCCTCAGCGACTGCCTGCCAAGGCTCGTCGAAAAAGCAGGGCTGGCCTGGGGCATGCTCGGCGCTTCGGTCTGGCGCAATCCTTGCGACATTTTCAACATCAGGCCGCCCGAAACCGAAGTTTATTTCGACGCAAAAATGAACTGGCAGGCAACCCGTTACAATCACCACACCTGGTATTATCGCCCCTGACGTATCACCAGCAGATCTTCGCGACCGATGGCGATCAGCGCGGCATTCAGCACCGCCAGATCGTCGTCGAAGCCGAAAGGTTCAGCAAAATCGCTTTGCGCATCGTCAGTATCGATAAAGTATCTGATTGCCGCTGAGACAACCACCTGATGCCCCTCGGGCAACTTTGCAAACGACTGCAGCAATTTCTTGAAAACCCTGACCATCCGTTCGATCAATTCAATATCAATTGAGCTGTTGCTGCGGCTTTCGACAACTATCTTCTTCAGATACGCCCCGAGATCGGCATCAAGGTAATCAGCAGTGGCAGAATCGAGCGGTTGTTTATGCCGCGCAACTACCTTGCGCAGGCTTTCGGGCAGCAGATTTAAAAACTTCTGAAGAGTCTCTTCCATGGTGGGCCTCCCGGCAATTTCTTCCTCTTTCAGCTGCACCAGCAGTTCCAGAAAGGCTCCGGCATCCGCGAACACAGCTGCATTGGTATCCTGTAATATGTTCAGATTAACAGAATTTCGATCTTTTGGCTCGAAATAAATCTGTCTGAGAAGGGCGTCACCGCTTTTAAAAAGTCGCCCGATATCAGGCAGGCGGTTTTCAGCGAATTCAAACCGCAGATGATTGATAACCCTTGAGACTTTTTTGACGCCATTCTGCGCGGCGAGAATCCGCAGGCGGCTGATCGTGAATAATCCTTCAGAGTCTGCCGGAAGCATGCCGAAGCGGTCTTCGCATTCTTCACGAATCTCGTGCAGCAGAACCGGGTCGGTGCAGCGTGCCAGGCGTGAATAAAGTTCAACACGGGTTTCTTCGTCGGCGATATAAGTAGTCGGAAAGTAGGCTGTGACTGGAATTTCAATAGCGGCCTCGACTTTTTCGTGGTAAGCCTCACCACTTTTCGCCTTGGCCACCGCCTCTTCGAGCAATTCCATGTACAGTGAGAAGCCAATACTTGCGATATGGCCGCTCTGCGTCTCGCCCAGGATATTGCCGGCACCGCGTATCTGCAGGTCGCGCAGGGCAATTTTAAAGCCTGAGCCAAGGGCGGTATGTTCTTCGATTGTTTCAAGACGCTCTGATGCTTCGCGGGTCAGGCGGCGATTTTTCGTATAAAAAAAGTAAGCCCAGGCCTGGCGGGCTGAACGACCCACCCGACCGCGCAGTTGATACATCTGCGACAAACCGAGGCGTTCAGCCTCATCGACGATCAGGGTATTAACATTCGGTATGTCAAGACCAGATTCAATGATGGTAGTAGCAATGAGCACGTCATACTCGCGCTGCACAAAGGCGAGCATCGTCTTTTCAACCTGTTCTTCATTCATCTGACCGTGCGCGACGGCAATTCGCGCTTCAGGCACCAGTTCTCGCAGAAAGGCCATTTTTTTATCAATGGTTTCGACGCGATTATAGACGTAATAAATCTGGCCGCCACGCTTCAGTTCTTCGATAACAGCCCGTTTTACCCAGGCCGCATCAAATGGAGCCACGTAGGTTTGCACTGGTCGGCGGTCTTGAGGCGGTGTGTCGATGATACTGATCTGCCTGATTCCCGACATTGCCATCTGCAGGGTGCGCGGAATCGGTGTCGCGGTGAGGGTTAACACATCAATGTGTGCTTTCAGCTGTTTAAGCTTTTCTTTGTGTTTTACCCCAAAACGTTGCTCTTCATCGATAATCAGCAGGCCAAGATCACGGAAATTTATGTCGGAGGAAAGAAGGCGGTGGGTGCCGATGAGTATGTCCAGGGTTCCCGCGGTGGCCTTTTTAAGAATAGCCTTCTGTTCAGCGGGTTTACGAAGCCTGCTCACCATATCGACACTGACCGGAAAACCGTCAAAGCGCTTCATAAAGGTCTGGTAATGCTGAAAAGCCAGAATGGTAGTTGGCGAGAGAACCGCGACCTGCTTGCCCGAACAGACGGCTTTAAAAGCAGCCCGCATCGCCACTTCAGTTTTTCCGTAGCCGACATCACCGCAGACCAGTCGATCCATGGGTACAGGTGCCAGCATATCCTTTTTTGTTTCAATGATTGCTTTCATTTGATCGGGGGTTTCGGTGAACGGAAAGCGTTCTTCCATCTGACGCTGCATATCGCAATCATCGTTGAAGGCAAAACCCGGGCTGGAATGACGCTTTGCGTAGAGTTCGAGAAGTTCACGGGCAATCAGTTCAACATTTTTTCCGGCCCGGCTCTTTTCGCCGGCCCAGGCTTTCGAGTTGAGGCTGTGAATTTTCGGCACATAACCTTCGGCGCCGAGATAGCGGGTGACTTTGTGAACCTGATCTGTTGGCACATAGAGTTTGTCAGTGCCGGCATACTGCAGAAGAACGTATTCACGGGTATTTCCGCCGGCAGTCATGGTTTGAATGCCTCTAAACTCAGCAACACCGTGGTCGGCATGCACTACGATATCGCCTGGCACCATCTGCTGCAGATTAAAGATATTTTGCTGGGTAGCATGGCGGCGGGTCGTGGTTTCGCGTGCTGGGCCGAGATAAATATCTTCTTCAGAAAGGATCGAGATGCGGCGTTTGCTGTCTTTAAAGCCGCGGCGGGCATAACCTTTGAGAAACAAAACTGAACCGGCCTTGATGCCAAAGGGTTGCGCCGATGAATGAATTCTGACGTTGCGCTCACCCAGCAGGCCGCGCAGGTTGTTCAAGCGGTTCTCGTCATTGATAACGATGGCAACTGCCCAACCGGCATCGGTGGTTTGCCGCAGTTCTTTTAACAGGGTTTCACGCGAGGGGTCAGTTGGTGGGGGCTGAACTTCGATTCCCGAGAAAGCAGTGGCATCAGGATCACCGAACCTGCTGAATCTTGTGAAACCACGGCTGGTAATTGCCTCGGCAACGGTCAGGGGCGGGTGATAGTAAGATTGCGGGGGCTGTAAAGGCGTCAAGTCAGAGAGCTGGCGGTATTGAGCTTCCCAGGCAGCAAACAATTCAGTGGCAGCGGTGAGCGACTGGTCGCTTTCATCAATAAAGATACGGCAGTTCTGCCAGTATTCCCAGAGGAAGCCATGCCCTTTTTCGACGAATGGCTTTAATTCTTTATAATCACGCGAATCAGGGTTAAGAAAGAAATGTTCAAGGCGGCGGTCAAGCAGGCTGGCCCGACGTTCATCGATGTTCTTCACTTCGCCGGCGATTCTTGAGGCGAGGTCGGCCAGTTCTGCTTCATCAGCCAGGTATTCGTTAACCGGAATAATGCGCAGCACATCGCGTTTGTCGAAAGAGCGCTGGTTGGCTGGCGAAAAAAGTTTGATCGATTCAAGTTCAGCCCCAAAAAAATCAAGGCGACTGGGAAACTCGCTGTCGGGCGTGAAAATATCGAGCAGACTGCCGCGTACAGCGAAGGTCGATTTTTCTTCGACAACGCTGCAGCGGCGGTAACCTGATTTAACGAGCCTGTTAATAAGGTCTTCTCGACGGATATCCATGCCGGCACGAATCTCAAAGCATGCCTGCAGCCAATGATCGGGTCGAAAAAAACGTTCAAGAGCCACTGAGACCGGTGCGATTACCAGGCCACCGCCACGAGCTTCAATACCCATGGCCGCGAGACGTGACGCCATTACTTCAGGGTCGGCGGCGGTCTGGTCATAAATAGACTCACGTTCTGGCAGCATGCAGACGAGTCGATGCGCTGCCGGGCCCATCCAGACAGATACCTGGCGGGCCAGGTCGCGGGCGCGTTCGGTTGAAGCAGTGAGCAGCAAGCTGACACCGGCATGCCGGGCAATAGCAGCCAGGCATATTGCCCCGAGAACACCGCCGCAACCGCTAAGGTTCTGGCAGGTTTCGGGCTGAACTGCTGCCAGAAAGTTTTCAAAAGGCTCGCCGCGGGTTCTACTGTTATTCATCTGAAGATTTCAGCCTCTTGCAATTGTTGCACCCTTTGTGATGCAAGTGTATAATACCTGTCGTCGAAGCATAGTACAGCAGAGCAATCTTCGTCAAGACTCCAACTGAAATTGGGGCCGGGCCAAAGTATTTTGCCCACCCCGGAACAGGAATGAAGTTGAAAGATACAGGAAAAACTAATCTCAACGCCTATCTTTTTGCCAATCTGGCAATTGTTGGGGTACTTCTGATCGGCATCTGGAACCGCAAGCCCGTCTGGGACGTCAACCTCAGGTTTCCGAATCTGCTGTTGATTCTCGTCATAATCAACACGGTGCTGTTGTTTCGCGAGAGCATTCTTGGCGGCGGGGGCAACCACCCGGCCAAATCGCAGCGCCGGCACGCCCGCAAACGGTCACGCAACCTGAACGAACTGCGTGCAGTTCTGAGAAATGCGACACAAATCGACGAAACCCTGCTTAATCAGACGATCAACAAACTTCATGCAATCTCAGGCTCAGAAACAGTTGCTCTCTACCTGATTGAAGGCAATCAGAGTCGCCAGCTGGCCGCCAGCGGTGAAATGCCGCCGGCTCTTGCCGGCAGTCGGTTCTTTATCAGGGGTGATGCTCTGTTGATCAAGTATTCTGGCAATCTTGGTGAAGAAGAAATTGGCAAACTATCAGGCAAAAAGCTGAGTTTCAAATCAGCGGTCACCAGGCTTGAAATGACTGCCCTGCCCTTGCAGCCAGGCACAGGCGCACCGGCAGTCTGCGTTTTTTCGAACCGCGAGCAGCACCGATTGCCGCCGCTCTCGCTTCCAAGTATCGCCCTCTTTCTTGAAACCTTGCTGGCATTGGTTGAGAATGCCCGCAACGAAGGGGGCGACACCCGCTACAAAGACAAAAATACCGGGCTGTTGTTGCATTCATGCTTCGCCGATTCTTTTGAAACCGAAGTTGAACGTTCTGAGCGTTACAAGCAGGAAATGAGCCTGCTGACCATAAGAATAAAAGGATACGAGGCCTTAGACGGCAGTCAAAAGCAGATTCTCGACCGAAACGCCGCTCAGGCTCTTAAACAGTCGCTGCGCCGCCTCGACCTGATGTTCTGCGGGCAGGCCGACCATGAATTTATTGCCATTCTGACCGAAACCGGTGTTCAGGTTGCCGGTATAGTAGCGCAGCGTGTGCAAAAATCATTTGCCAAACAGAACGAAAAGCATGATTTTATTAATAAAGACAATGTCAGCATGTTGATTGGCGCGGCCACCTACCCGGCCGACGCCACTCACGGGGCCGGCCTGCTTGAAAAAAGCCTGGATGCGTGTAACGAGGCAGCCAAAGACCCGAATGGCATTGCCGCTTTCAGCAACCAGAAAGACTGACAAGAAAGCTAACAGGAGCACACAAAATATGGAAACGACTGTAAAAGCAGTTTTTATTTTGAACGACAAGCGGGTTGAAGCTGAAGTTTCTTCGACCATGACAGTTCTTGAACTGATACGGCGCAATTTTCGGCTGACCGCTGCCAAAGAAGGCTGTGGCAAAGGCGAATGTGGTGCATGCACCATACTGTTGAACGGCGAACCGGTCAACAGTTGCCTGAAACTGGCAGCATCGTTGCATGAAAACGACCGGGTCGTCACTATCGAAGGGCTCGAAAAGGATGCAGTGATGCAGGCGGTTCAAAATGCCTTCGTCAGCGAAGGGGCAGTGCAGTGCGGGTTTTGCATACCAGGCATGACCATGACCAGCTACCACCTTCTCAAAAACAATGTTAATCCGACACCACAGCAGATCAAGCAGGCGCTTTCTGGCAACATCTGCCGCTGCACCGGCTACCGCAAAATCGAAGCCGCAGTCAGTAAGGCAGCCGAGAACAGGAGATTGGGCAAGTGATTAATATCAAGTTTTATAAACCGACGAGCGTCGAAGAAGCATGTGAATTGCTGACTCAGCCTGATCACCTGGCGATTGCCGGCGGCACAGATATGATTGTCAAACTTCGCAATGGCATGTTTCCGGGTGCCAGAGCACTTGTCGATCTGAGTGCTCTGCCATGGCGCTGCATCAGCGTCGAAAAAGAGCGAATGATCATCGGCAGCGGCTGCACTATGAGCGCAGTTGCCACGCACCAGGCGGTCAGGGAATTTTTTCCGGCCCTGGCAAAAGCGGCATCTTCAGTAGGTGCAGCCCAGATTCGCAATGCGGCGACCCTCGGCGGCAACATCGCTAACGCATCACCGGCCGGCGACACGATTCCGGCGCTCTATTCCCTGGAAGCAGCAGTAATGCTGGTCGGCCCATCAGGCAGACGCAGCATCGCCATAGATGAATTTTTTACCGGCCCTGGTCGCACTGCAAGCAAGCCTGGCGAGTTAATAGAAGGGTTTTCCCTGCCGTTACGCAAAACGCGAGGCGAATTTATCAAGCTCGGCGAACGGCGGGCGCACGCAATTTCGAAAATTAACATGGCCTTAAGTGTCTTCAACGACGGTCAGGTTCGTTATCGCATCGCCATCGGTTCGGTTGCCCCAACTGTATTACGCTGCAAAACAGCTGAAGAGCTTCTCGAAAAAAACAGCGGCAAACTTACTCCCGAGATTTTGGCCCAGGCGGCCAGCTTAGCCTGTGAGACTGCCAGACCGATAAGCGATATCAGATCGTCAAAAAGCTACCGCAAACAGATGGCCGGAGTTTTATTAAAGCGAGCACTTCTAGCAGTTATCTGAAAAGAGACTGAATACCCACGTGCGAAAAACACGCATTTTCAACCCGTGTGTTTTTCGCACTCATATTTTAGAGTTGTTTTGTGTGTTTTTTTGCACAGCCAATCAGAAAAGGGTACCCTCGAAAATTACTAATCACAGGATTTTGTCTTGCCGATAACAGTTAATAGAAGGCAACCAGTTTGCCTGTAATGTTATTGGCATCAATTTTGCTTTATAAAATTTACGATTAATGATTAAGCAGACTTGACACGGATTCAGACAGAGAAGAGGCTGAAAATGAGAAAATTGCTCGGGTTTTTATTTCTGCTGGCTCTGATCTTCTGCTGCAATATTCTGCAGGCGCTGACTCCGCTCGAAGTTTTCAATGATGGGCGCCGGGCTTTTGACCTTGGCCGTTGGCAAGAAGCCAGTGAGACCTTTACCAGATTCATGACTACCTGGCCCGATCATAAATTGCACTATGACGCGCTCTATTATTTTTCGCTGGCGGCGGCACGCACTTTGAACCAGCGCTCTAAAGAATATTCAGATGCACTGGTTGATGACCTGGCATCAGCTATCGGCACCCTTACAGTCGAACTGCCGGGCAAAGACCTGACTGAGTTGAAGGCGGCGGTCAAGCTTTCACGCGCCGATTCGCAACCGGCAACATGGTCAGAACTTTCAGGCCTGACTCCGGTCGAGTTGTTGCATCATCTAAGGCGTGGCTGGTATCCAGAACCCCACGCCACCCCCCTTGAGACTCTTCACTGGGGCTACACCTGGCAGCAACAGAACAAGCAGGGCATTTCGCCTGATTTGCAGGCGAGAATCGCACTGCTGAAGGCCCAGGCGCTGTGGCAGATCATGCTTTCCCCCTTGTCAATGTCTGCTAACTCAGATATACTGAAGACATGGAAGTGTTGGCCAGTGCACAGCTGTTTTGAAACTCAATTGAATTATGGTTTTCAAAACGGTACGCCTGAGATCAAACGCGATCTGGCTTTGCTTGGCTACAACTACGATTGTTTCAAACGAGGTGGCTTCAGCCGCGCTGGCGAACCGATTCGCAGTCGGTGGTTCGCTTATCTTTCTGAGCGTGGTATCAATCTTCAGGAGGCCTGGTGCCCACGATGAAGAATCTTAAGCCAAAACTTAAGATACTGGTAATTGTCGTGCTGGTTCTTGCCCTGGCACGATATTTTGCCTACATTCCATCGGCTACCAGCATCGACTTTGGCACGCTGCGCCAGAATCTTTCGAGCTTGGGTATCAGAACCGACTTTTTAGAGCCAGAACCGGCATCCCTAAGTGTTGAGATCTCTAAAGTTGAAATCGAGCGCATTGCCGAGCGTGATAAACACGTCAACGAAACCCGGGCCAAGCAATATATCGAGTCAGCGACCACCGATTATTATCAGGGCAGCTACGAAGAGGCTCTGCGTCGTCTTGACCGTGCCCGTATCTACGACCCGAGCAACTTCAGCATTTTTAAACTGAGCGGCCAGATTTTTTTCGAGAAGAGCAAATATCGCAAAGCCTTCAACGACTGGGAACGAGCCAATCAGTTGCCGAACGATGACCGCACCATCACACGTGATATCGACGTGCTAAAAAGACTGATTCGTTACAGCCGCACCGAAATTGACCGGTTAAATCGCACTTTGAATGTTCAACCAGATGATCGGGTGGCCCGGGCTCGACTAAAAGAACTCGAAGAACAGATGCGCGAATAATTGGTGTACAACCGGCGCTTTTCAGCCGATAGGTACATTCGATGAACGCCGAATATCATAGCCCAGTTGCCAGTCTTTATCAGGTTGACGGTCAACACAGTTTTTTCTGTGATCACCCGGCTTATGCCGGCGACTGGCCTGAAGGCTTAGTTGCCAACCCTCAGTTCGGGTTGCTCAACAATCGCCTCAAATTAAGGGAATTCTGTCAGGCCGGCAAATTTTTGACACCGGCTTTTTTTGCTGCCGATCAATTTGCCAGGCTCAGCGCCTGGGCTGTCAGGCAGAACCAATTTCCGATGGCAATGAAAAGCGCTGTCAATATGGCTGATGGCGCAGCATCTTTTGTTCTGAAAGCTTTTCGCGAGCTTCCAGAATTCTTCGAGCTTATCAACAGCCAGCAAGCCGGTTCGGTGCTGCTTGAGGAGTTTATTATACCAAAAGCCCGGGTCGAGATCACCTGGTTAAACGGCAGCATCAGACTGATAGCTCAGTTCGGGCTGGATAAATCAATGCGATTGCGTCAGGCATGGCGGGCTTTTCCGGCAAAGGTCCCGGAGAATCTTCTGCAGCAAATCACAGGCATCTGCGGGCATTTTGCTGAACTGCTCGCGGTCAAGGGCTTGCCATTGCGATTCAGCTTTGCTGTAAGCGGTCGAGGGCCGATTCTTCTGGCTCTGAACTGCGGTTTTAACCGACCCGAATACCACCCGGACTGGCGAAAAGCAGCTGGTCTGCCGCCCATAGAAAGCACAGAAATGCCGGGCAGCGGCCGGATGTGCAGAATACTTAACTTTTATGACATGCGGCCGGGCGACGTTGACGAAACGGCCTTGAAAAGGGCAGCGGGCGAAACCCTGACCGCCTGGGCAATCAACCAGGGGCAGGCCATGCTGCTGCTCAGTTCAGAGAATGCGCCAACCCTGCAGGAAGGAACCAGAAGGGTGGATGCGCTGTTTAAACAGCTGGCTGATTAAAATTTGCTGCGATAACCGCGCCAGACGTCAAAGAATAATTTGTTGCCCTGAATATGGGGGCAGTATTTGTAGAAAGAGTAGCTGGCGGCATTTTTAACGTTAATCTGCTTGCCATCGATGGTCATGCTGATCTTTTCGCCACGGTCGAGTTTGGCTTTGGCGTCGTCGTAGTGCCTTCGATAGGTCTGAGCGCAATATTCGATCTGCTTGTCAAAGCCTTTGAATTTCTGGTTCCAGTTGCCAGAGTCGTAGCAGCCGACCCCGACCGCCCAGTCGAGTTCTTTCTGGGAGGCGGTTTTTTTGCTGATAAGGCCTTGTTCGCACTGGAGCCTGGTGAGAAGAACCTTGGGGCTTATGCCGTATTTCTGGCAGGCGTTGTAGATCATCTGGGCCGGTGTTGAGCCATTGTAAGGTTTGGCCAGGACTGAACCCCGCGCTTCAAGAAATTTCTGGATACCTGCGACCGTCATTGACTTTGAGTCGGTGAGGGTTCGGTCAGAAACGAGGTAATCTTTTTGAAAAGATTCTTGCCATGATTCGTTGCCTGCCGGGGCGGTGGTATATTTGCCGGTGCTGGGGGTGGTCTGAGTGCTCGGGGTCGTAGTTGAGGGTTTTGTAACAGTTGCGGTCGGGTTTGCTGGCTTGATGCCTCTTGGCAGGGCTATCAGCTGACCCGGGAAAATCAAATTGGGAGTAGCGGCGATGCTTGGAATCTGATATTTGAGAATATGCTGCCACATACCAGATGCGCCATAGAATTGCTCACAGATTTTTGCAAGTGAGTCACCGGATTTAACCTTATAGTAGTTCATGCCTGAAACTTCCCCGGTGAAGCCTGTTGAAGCGGCTGGGGCGGAAGAGTCAGACAAACCCGCTGAGGAATCAGAAGAGGCAGAGTTGCCAATTACGACTGTATCAACGCCGAATGGGTTAGCAGAACCGTTGTTGGATTGGCCTGACGTCGAGGAAGTTGCGGAGGGGTTTTTGCCACCTAGAACCGGAAGGTTCATCTCGCTGGTGCCGGGGGTATTACGCATAATGGCGATTTCAAGGTTACGTTTTGCTTCTTTGTAAGCATCACTGTATTTTTTTATGTCAGCACGCCCGAGGCCGGCGGCCTGCTGGTATTCACGATATGCCTTTTGATAGTCTTCGAACGCCTTTTCGACATTGACAGTCGGAGCAGGGTTTGGGTTGCCTGTAATGGCAACAGGATTCTTATCTTTGGTTTTGTCGCGTACGATTTCATTGGTTACAACCAGGGTTGCAGCCCCAAGAGCTATGCCAACTGCCATGGTCAACATAAAGCCGATTACGCCTCTTCGGTTAGCGGTAATCATAATTTTCACCCCGCATTAAAGCATCAGAATCGATAGAGTTATATCAATCATAACAGAAAAACCCAATGTTCAGGTTTTTTGCAGATATTTTTATATGAGAAAGTTTGTACATTTAGCCGGTTATGTGATAGATTCACAGAAAGAATGTTGTAATGGGTTATTAAAATGGGCGACAGAAAAACTCCAGATAAGACTTCAATTTTTGTCGGCGTAACTTTCCTGCTGATTGCCGGCATTGTTTTGGCGTCTGGAATTCTCTGGAAAAGCTTCGTAGAGTACACTGGCAGTTCTGCTGATCTTCCTGAGGTTTTTGCGAGCATTGCAGCGCAGGCACCCTACGCCACAACGAACGACGCTGCAAGCCGCCGGGAAATCATCTTCACCTTCACTCTGCCCCGAGGCGATCTGGTGCAGTTCATTGATCTGATGCAACCGAACCTCGACCGCATCGTTGAAAAAACCGGCAAAACCGCGAAGATCGATGTTTCAATGAACGAGCAGGAACTGGCGAACAAACTTAGCCGTGGGCAAGCTGATTTTGGCAGCCTGAACATTATGAACTTTTTAAATCTGCGGCGAAAGTACCCAATCAAGGCGGTTCTTGAAAGATTTTTTGATCCGCCTAAAAAGAGTCTTTTTATTGTAAAAAGCACCGACGCGGCACGCAACCTCGAAGACATGCGTGGCTACCGGCTTGCCTACCAGATCAGCGACAAACTTCCCGGGTATCTGGTGCCGTTGAAAGAACTTAAAAAGCGTGGCATTGAACATGGCGAGTTTTTCAAACAGGAATTATTCACTGAGAATTACAGTGATTCCTTGTTGGGGTTGCAGAATGATCAATATGACTGCATTGTTCTGACCAGTAATTTTTTTGGTGAGCAGCCTGAAGAAGTTAAAAAAAAGTGCAGAGTCATTCATGAGAGCCATGTTCTGCCCGGCGGCGTATATGTTGTTAACAGTCAAGCCCGAAACCCTTATGAGCAGACGGTTGTGGGCAATTTCATAAAATTTGGCGCTCAGGTAGATAAATCAGAGCCCTTTGTCGGGATGTACACTACCAGACAGCCTGATGAAAGCCTCTTTGACATGCTCGACAAGGAGTATCTGAGTGATCTCTGAACAGCAATTGAAGCAGACAGCCCACAGTTTTTCCAGCGGTTTCAGACAAAAAATCGCCATAGTTTTCACGCTGCTGATTGTTTTTATCATGCTGATTTCAGTCTATCTGGTGACGATGCAGATCAAAGAGAGCAGTCTTGGTCAGGCTCAGGAAAGCGGCCGTCTTCTTGGTCGAATGATTGCCCTGTCGATGGGCGAAGACATTGTGAGGGGCAATTTTCAGGGCATTGACTACGCTCTCAAAGAGTTCGTCAAGCTTGATAAAATCGATTATTGCATGATTCTCGATAATCAGGGGCGCATCATTTCGAGCACACAACCCCAGACGCACGGCAAGTATTTCACTGATGCCTGGTCGCGGAGCGCCCTGTTTTCAGAGGATATGACGGTCAGACGTGCCAGAAGCAAAGAAGGGCCGGTCTACGATCTTTCAGTGCCGATCGTCATTGGCGGAAAGCGCTACGGGCTTATCAGGGCAGGTTTTACCATTCTTGATGAGTATAATCATATTCGCAGCCTGCTTTTTTATAACCTGTCACTTGGAATGGTGCTGATAATCATCGGCATTCTCATTGCTTACGGCATTTCTGCGACCCTGCTTAACCCATTGAACACCATTCTGAAGTCTATTGAATCGATAAGCAATGGAGACTACAGCTACAAGGCGGCCATCGGTTCAACCGACGATTTCGGCGAGCTGGCCAGTTCGTTCAACCGCTTATCATCTCTGTTAAAGAACCGTGAGACCACCAGCAATTTTATAACCCGCCAGATTTTTGAGAACAACCCTGAACTGGCGGGTCGCAATTTTTCGGGCAAACTTGTAGAAGCCGCAGTCTTGCATATAGAGCTATACCGATTCAACAACTTTGTCGAACGAAATTCACCATCTGAAGCAGTTGATACCCTGAACAATTTTTTCGCCGAGACCACTGAGATCATAGCCGGAGCCAATGGCCTGATCGACAAACTTGGCGACGGCTTTATCACTGCCATTTTTCCGATCAATCGCCAGGATTCTTGGCCTGGGGCGCTTCGGGCCGGGTTTGCCGCGCTAACTGCCCGCAATAACCTCAACATTTTCAATCTTAAAGCGGCACGTCTTGGTATAGAAGAAATTTACATGCGTTCGGGTCTGAGTTGTGGCGAGATCGTCATCGGGCACATCGGCGCCAGGTCGAGATCAGATTTCGCTGCAATCGGGCCAAGATTGGCGGCAGCGCGAAAAGCAGCGGGGTTTTCGAGTCACAGCAGTTCATTTTTGCCGGTCGCTGACCAGGCATTTGCGACGATGGCCCGCGACTATCTTTCGTTCAAGCCAATGCGCAATGATAACGAGGCCATAGCTGACAGCAGCGATTTCTTCATGATTAATGGCTTTGCCAATCTTTCTTATTTCAGCGAGCGCATAAAAAACGCATCAGAACGAAGTATGCTTCTGGTTTTTCAGGCTTTTGGCCTCACATTATCAATTGAGGGCTTCAATTTTCTCAGGCAATATATTGAAAACCCGCAATGTGAGTGGCGTCATGAGGCGATCAGCGCGCTTTCCCCATTTATGTTCAATCACGATGCCAAGGTAATCGAATATCTCAGCGAACTGGCAAGTTCGACCGAAGACCATGAGATCAGGTCACTGGCAATAAGTATTTTGGGGCTGGCTCGCGACCAGAAACTCGTTGATTTTTTTAACCGGTTCGCAAACGATTCTGACGACCGGGTTCGAGCCAACGCTATAGAGGCATTTATCCCGCTCGATTTTGCCAATAAACGCGAGCAACTGAAAAAACATCTTGATGATGCGGCACCGCGAGTCTGTGCCAACGCGCTTCTAGGCTTGTGGTTAGCCGATGACCAGCAGACCCTCAGCCATCTTTATGACCTTCTCAAGTCTGATAGCAGTGGCAAAAGAGCATCAGCGGCCTACGCAATCTACTTTCTTGCCAATTCACGCAAGTTCCGACGGCTTTTTCCCGGTTACTGCGAGCAGTCGGGTAAGGTAACCCTGGCGATTATCGAAAATATTTTTCGGCGTCTGACTCAGATGCTCGAGAGCCAGGAGGCTTCAGAGCGTTACCAGGCACTGCGTGCCATTGGCAAAGTCGGGGATGCCAGTTGCCGGGAGCTTTTAACCACAATGTTGCGCGAAGAAAGCGACCCTGAGATCATTAATCTTGGTCAAGAGATAATTACTGACCTGGAAAGAAATGCCGGCAGTCAGGAAACCTTGCCTCTGGCACGCAGCAGCACCTGAAAAAATCGCTCCCCGGCCAGCAGGCCGCCGAAGGCCGTAAAAAACTGAATACCCAGCACCGGCAGCAGCAGCCAGTTCGCCTGGTTGGTCGCGCCGACCATTTTTACAACGAGATAACCGGCGAGCCCGATAATCAAGGCTTTTAAAAACGCCGGCAGCAGACAGCGAACAGGCAGTGCTGCTCCAAGGCGGGTCATTAACTGGCAGGCAGCCACAAACACAAAGTTTCCGCAGATAATTACGGGCAGAACCGGGTAAAGCGGGGCCGGAAGATGGCCTGAAATAATGCCGCCGATTGGACTGAGCAACCCCAGGAAAAGCGCATGTCTCAGGCCAGACATCAATAAAACGAAGATCAAAATGGCGTTAACCAGAATGCCTGTGAGCAGATTCGGCAACCCAACCAGCTGAATCGCCATAAGGACCGCAAGGAACAAGCCAGTACGAGCCAGCACTACAATTTGTTGCGGCGGCTCATCATCGAAGCAATGTGATTCATTCATATTTTCTGGATTGTATCATTTTATTATTTCTTCAACAATCTCATTGAGTCTTTGCTGCAAGCGCAAAACAATGCAGCAGAGAGATTGACAACTGCAGATTTCGTGATATATTGGGTGCTTATTGAGAAACATGCAACGTTTGGTGAACTTGAGAAAGCTTTGTGAGACAGGTATTGACAAGGCAATCTCATAGAATCAAGGGTTTCAGGCTGATCAATAGTTAGACGAATAAGGCATTCTGGGTTGAAGATTTCTGAAGGAGGTCTTTGTGGACGCACAAATGTTTTTCTGGCTTGCTCCAATAGGCTCGTTGATTGCGCTTGTTTTTGCATGGTATTTTTACAGTGCCATGATGCAGGCCGACCCGGGCAGCGAAAAATCTCGCGAGATTGCAGAATACGTAAAAGAAGGCGCGATGTCGTATCTCTGGTCTCAGTATAAGGTTGTTGGCCTTTTCTTCGTAGTAGCTTTTGCTTTTTTTGCCTTTCTTTCATTTGTTCTCCACGTTCAAAGCCCCTGGACTCCCTTCGCCTTCCTGACTGGCGGTTTCTTTTCGGGTCTTTCAGGCTTTTTGGGCATGAAAACCGCTACCAATGCATCAAATCGCACAGCGGCAGCTGCCGCCAAGTCCCTTAATCAGGGTTTGCAGGTTGCTTTTCGCAGTGGCGCGGTCATGGGTTTTGTCGTAGTAGGCCTTGGCCTGCTCGATATTTCCATCTGGTGGAAAATCCTGAACTGGATCATGAGTGTTAAGGATACTGTCTTCAAAGACAGCATCTTCGCCGTTCACGACTACATGGAAATCACTACCATCATGCTGACCTTCGGCATGGGCGCGAGCTCTCAGGCTCTGTTCGCCCGCGTCGGCGGTGGCATCTTCACTAAGGCTGCTGACGTTGGTGCTGACCTGGTTGGCAAAACAGAAGCCGGTATCCCTGAAGACGATCCGCGCAACCCCGCCGTTATCGCCGATAACGTTGGCGACAACGTCGGTGACGTAGCCGGTATGGGCGCTGACCTTTATGAATCATATTGTGGTTCTATTCTCGCCACTGCCGCGCTTGGTGCTGCCGCTTTCAGCACTCCCGAACTGCTGCCGATGCAGATCAACTCGATTCTGCTGCCGATGGCTATCTCAGGTGCCGGTATTCTTTTCTCGTTGATCGGCATTTACTTTGTCAGCACCGAAGAAGACGCTTCCCAGAAAGAACTGATGGGCGCTCTCGGTCGTGGTATCAATGTATCTTCTCTGCTCACCGCAGTTGGCAGCGCCATCCTCGTCTGGAAGATGTTGCCCGATCACCTTTATATTCTCGGTTCAATCATTACCGGTCTGATGGCTGGCATCATCATTGGCTGGGCCACTGAATATTACACCTCTTCAGACTATGAACCGACTCAGGGAGTTGCCGGTCAGGCAACAACCGGCCCTGCTACCGTAATTATTGAAGGCCTGGCAACCGGCATGATATCAACTGGCATTCCAGTTATCACCGTTTGTTTTGCCATTATCCTTGCTTACGGCTTTGCTGATGGCTTCACCAATGCTTCCATGGGTCTTTATGGCATCGGTATCGCAGCGGTTGGCATGCTGTCGACTCTTGGCCTGACCCTCGCCACTGACGCCTACGGTCCGATCGCTGACAATGCCGGCGGCAACGCTGAAATGTCGGGTATGGGGCCTGAAATCAGAAAACGCACTGACGCCCTTGATTCGCTTGGTAACACCACTGCCGCCACCGGCAAGGGCTACGCCATCGGTTCAGCCGCACTGACTGCCATGGCACTACTGGGCGCCTACATTGAAGAACTGCGCATGGGCCTCTTGCGGGTCGCCAAGTTCAGTGAATCACAGCTCGACCAGTACATTTTTACCAGCGCTGAAAAGGCGGTTCCGATCGCCAAGGCTACCATGGCTGATTTCATGGCGTTTTACAACGTTCAGCTTATGAACCCCCTGGTTATCGTCGGCGTTTTCCTCGGCGCAATGCTGGTGTTCGTTTTCTGCGCCATGACCATGAAAGCAGTTGGTCGCGCAGCACACAGTATGGTCGAAGAAGTACGCCGCCAGTTTAAAGAAATCCCAGGCCTGCTGAAAGGTGACCCAGGCGCCAAGGCCGATTATGCCTCCTGCGTTGCCATTTCAACCAAGGGTGCCCAGAAAGAAATGATCGCACCAAGTCTTCTGGCGATCATCACTCCAATCATCGTCGGCCTGATTCTCGGGGTCGGCG
>Ga0116171_10002520_pt1 | contig 17340 bp, 15 predicted proteins | sample AD_JPNHW2_MetaG_FD_89798 | JGI IMG/M metagenome (GOLD analysis project Ga0116171, IMG submission 89798) | Active sludge microbial communities of municipal wastewater-treating anaerobic digesters from Japan - AD_JPNHW2_MetaG | ecosystem: Engineered > Bioreactor > Anaerobic > Digestate | place... | reverse complement strand
TAGCCGACGGTATGATTAGTAGCAACCACCGGTCGAATACAGAACTTATTGCACAAGGAATTGCCAACGTGGTTACTCCGTTTTTCGGCGGAATTCCCGCAACAGGAGCAATTGCGCGCACAGCCACAAATATTAAAAACAACGGACGCACTCCAATTGCCGGAATAATTCACGCAATTACACTTCTGTTGATTATGCTGGTTTTTGGGAAATGGGCGCTACTTATACCGATGCCTTGCCTGGCCGGAATCCTGATTGTTGTTTCGTACAACATGAGCGAAATGAAGAGTTTCTTCTCCATTTTGAAAGGTCATAAATACGACATCTTCATATTAATAAGCACATTTATCCTCACTGTTTTCGTCGATCTTACCGTTGCAATCGAAGTTGGCGTTGTTTTATCGGCTCTATTGTTCATGCAGCGAATGTCTAATCTGAGCCAGGTGATTCCGCTCGATGCAGAATCGGACACGCTGGAAAATTACGCCGACATTCCCAAGGGCGTTGAGATATTCGAAATCAGCGGGCCGTTCTTCTTTGCCGCTGCACGTCGTTATGAGGAAACCCTGAAAGACATCAGCCATACCTCGAAAGTGGTAATTATCAGAATGCGCCATGTTCCATTTATCGACGGAACCGGGCTACGCAACCTGAAAGCAACAATCAAAGATCTGAAATCGAGGCGAATACAAATCATTCTCTCGGGAGTTCAACCTGAAGTAAGGGCTGAGCTTGAGAAAGGTGGAATTCCTTCAATTATTGGTCCAGCCAATATTGCCGACAATTTTGACCTAGCTTTGGCCCGAATGGAAGTTATTTTGAAAAAACAGGAATAACCCAAAAGTGATTTTCAGCTAAATAATTGATGAAAAATCGGGTACGTCTGGCAAAAATGAATATGAATTATCGGCATAATTGATTTTACAGCAGTAGTGATCCATTCCGTTGCTCACAACCAGAAACGGCACCCGCAGTTGCATGTTGTAGCGAACCACCTGATCGAAAGTGTGCTGACTGATCTTAACTTCAGGAGCTTTAAATTCAGCGATAAGCAAAGGCAATCCGGCGCGGTTATACACAACTAAATCGGCACGTTGCGGATTACTGTTCACTTTCACCAATGCTTCAACCGAAATAAGTGAGGTCGAAAAATTTTTGTGGCTTATCAAAAACTGCACAAAATTTTGTCGAACCCATTCTTCCGGAGTAAGCCTGACAAACTTTTTCCGAAGCGAGTCGAAAATGAACGATTTCCCGTCTTCTGATTTTATCCGGAAAGAAAATTCAGGCAAGTTTAATTTTTGCATGTCGAAGCCAACAAAGTTTGTATTTTTGCGTTAATTCCGAGATCAAATTAACAAATAAAAGTTCGGAGCGCCTAAAAATTGATCACAGAACCAGATACAATTTGCGGATCTAAAAAAAGGTAAATCATTTGGTATATAGGCAAGGCTTAAAAAAAATTCCTTTTATGAAAACGAAAGAAGAAATAGTAGAAAACTGGTTGCCCCGATACACCGGCCGACCACTCGACCAATTTACAGATTTGATTTTGCTCACCAACTTCAACTTGTATGTTGATATGTTTGCCAAACAATTCAACGTTCCAATTCTGGGCGAAGATAAAAACATGCCGAATGCCAGCGCCCAGGGAATTACAATTATCAATTTCGGAATGGGCAGCCCCAATGCTGCCACGATCATGGATTTGCTGAGCGCGGTTCATCCAAAAGCTGTTTTATTCTTAGGCAAATGCGGTGGATTGAAGCCAAAAAATCAGTTGGGTGATTTTATTCTTCCAATTGCCGCAATACGAAGCGACGGAACAAGCAACGACTATCTTCCTCCTGAAATACCGGCGCTCCCGGCATTTAATTTACAACGAGCTGTTTCGCACATCATCAGAAACCGAAATCGCGATTACTGGACAGGAACGGTTTACACGACAAATAAACGCGTTTGGGAATACGACGAACGCTTCAAGAAATACCTTGAAAAATCGAGGGCTATGGCTATTGATATGGAAACCGCCACCATTTTCACCGTTGGGTTTTACAACCAGATTTCTTCCGGGGCATTGCTCTTGGTTTCGGATCAGCCAATGATTTCGACAGGAGTAAAAACAGAAGCCAGCGACAAAATTGTTACCAATAATTTCGTGTACGAACATCTGGAAACAGGAATTGAAGCATTGCTCGAAATCAGAAACAACGGAGAATCGGTAAAACACCTAAAATTCTAAGACCGGGAGGAAATGACATACGAAGAGATAATTGGCAACCTTCAGAAAAAAATTTATCACCCCATCTATTTCCTGATGGGCGAAGAAACCTATTTTATTGACAAGATAAGCGATTACATCACTGAAAATGTATTAACCGAAGCAGAGAAAGGCTTCAACCAGACGGTTTTGTATGGAAAAGACATTGAGCCAGACACAATTATGGCCAATGCCCGGAGGTTCCCCATGATGTCTAATTACCAGGTGATTATTGTTCGCGAAGCCCAAAACATCAAGAAAATTGAGGAATTGGAGCCGTATGCCAAGAATCCGCTGAACTCGACGATTTTGGTGCTCAATTACAAATATAAAACGCTCGACAAAAGAAAGACTTTTGCAAAACTGATAGACCAGAAAGGGATACTTTTTGAATCGAAGAAAATATACGAGAACCAGCTGCCAACGTGGATTTCGTCGTACCTGAAAGCACAGCGCTATACAATTGCCCCGCAGGCCGCCGCAATGATCTCAGAATACCTGGGCGCCGATTTAAGCAAAGTTGCCAACGAACTCGACAAACTGATTATTTCGCTACCAGCCGGAACCCAGATTACGCCGGATCACATCGAAAAAAATATCGGAATCAGCAAGGAATTTAACGTTTATGAACTACAAAATGCTTTGGGCGAAAGAGACTTACTGAAAGCAAACCGCATTGTCAACTATTTTGGAGCAAATCCGTCGTCGAACCCGGTTCCGGTGGTTATCTCGTCGCTATTCTCTTATTTCTCAAAGATTTTAACCTATCATTTCCTGGAAGATAAATCGCAAAACAATGTTGCATCGGTTTTGCAGGTGCACCCGTTTTTTGTAAAAACCTACGTGGCAGCTGCAAAAAACTACAACATTAAGAAGGTGGTTGAAATCATCAGCATTTTGCGCGAATACGATATGAAATCAAAAGGATTTGGCGGTAACTCAGCAGATCCGGCTGATCTACAGAAAGAGATGATATACAAAATATTACACTAAGCGAACTATGACAATTATTTTAATAGTGATTTCAGTGGCGGTATCGTATGCTGCGTTCAAATCGCCAAAACTGATGGACGAACTTCAGTTTAATGCAAGTAAAATTGTCCATAAGCACGAGTATCACCGGCTGATTACCCACGCATTTGTGCATGCCAACTGGGAACATTTGTTTGTAAATATGATCGTTTTGTATTCGTTTGGAGGTGCCATTGAAATGTATTTCAGAGATTACTTTGGCAACAACCACATTCTTTACTACTTTCTTTTGTATTTCGGAGGTATTCTTGTTTCAAATCTTTATGCGCTGGTAAAGCACCGCAACAACTATTTCTACAACGCAGTTGGCGCTTCAGGAGCAGTAGCTTCAATCGTATTTGCAGCAATATTCTTTGATCCGTGGAATAAAATCCTGTTCTTTTATGTTTTGCCAATACCGGGAATCATTTTTGCAGCGTTGTACCTCGTTTATTCATATCAAATGAGTATGAAACAGAAAGATAATGTGGCCCACGACGCACACTTTCTTGGCGCGTTGTATGGATTTGTATTTCCAATTCTGGTTAATCCGCAACTATTCGAAACATTTCTTGACAAGCTTTTTCGGCTTATCTAAAATCGACGACTACAAAAAATCAAAATGAGCAAAGGAAAATTCATTTTAGTGAATGGATCATTTGTTTCGTCGGGCGATTATCGCATTACTTTAGAAGAAGCAGAAGCTCTGCACGTCTCAGAGCAATTCAGAGTAATGAGGAGTAATTTCCCTTTTTTCGACGAAACGTTGGAAATTATCAAGCTGAAGCTTTTCCTGTTGAATCAACCCTTTCCGGAATTTATAGACGAAGACGGAGCAGACTTAAAGCGTCAGATGGAAAGAACTTTGACTAAAAACAAGCATTTTCTGGGCGCTATTTTAACTCTGACTTTCAGATTCCTGAATGGGGAAACAATATTCGAAATACAATCGGAATCAACCCCCTCTGCTACATACGACCTGAACGAAAAAGGATTGTATGCCGAAATATTTGATAAAATACAAAAGCCGGTTTCATCGCTTTCAACATTATCACTTGGTTCTCTCGCTTATTGGCAAATTGCTCAGGAATATTGCACTGATTCAACTGCCGACGAGTTTATAATCGTAAACACAGAAGACTCTATCCTCGAAATTCCTTACGGAAATTTGTACCTGATCAATGGAGATTCTATTTGGGGAGCTTCGCCCGATAAAGGCGCTTATGTTGATGTGACTAAAAGCAGGCTACTCAATATTTTCGATAAACTGAATTTGAATTTCTCCGAAGATGAACCCATAACATTCGAAGCTATTAAAAATGCAGAAGAAATTTTCTGTGTAAATGCCATTCAGGGAATACGCTGGATAATTGGGATCAGCGGGAAGAGATATTTTAATAACACAACAAGAAAGATAAACGAACTCTTCGCGAAATACGACGTTAGTTGAGTGATGGATTTTCCGGAAAATTTTCCCACATCGAGTATTTTCCGCCCATCGAGCGAACTGCCTTAACCCACATTTCCTCTTCGTCAATGTTCATTATTTCATGAACGAGCGATTCAGCAACCAACCAGGAATTGTCGTTAATTTCTTCTTCCAGCTGACCAGCCGACCAGCCCGAATAACCCAGGAAAAACCTAACCTGCGACCGTTCAACAAGTCCGAGCTTTATTTGGTTTTTCAAGGTGTCAAAATCGCCGCCCCAGTATAAATTTTCTTTTATATGGATGCTTCCGGGAATAAGCTTTCCTAAAGTGTGAATGAAATAAATGGAATCAGTACCAACAGGTCCGCCAATATGAATATCCGAATCGAATTCCGGGAAATCGGTCAGCAAGTCGTCTATCGGGAATTCGACTTTTTTATTCAGTATAAAGCCAACAGCGCCATCGTTATTGCACGACACCAGAATAATGATCGAACGATTGAAATAACTTCCTGATAGGAACGGTTCGGCAATGAGAATGTTTCCTTGTCGCGGCGCTACATGATTCGACTCTATTCTGAATATGTTGGTATCTATTTTCACTGGCGGTTAATTTCATAAGCAATATAAGAATTCTTGCTATTTTTTCAAAAAAGCATGTGAAATTTTAAAAATGTCGCACCAATGCTCAACGATGAAATAAAAAGCTTGTAGAGATAACTCAATAAATAGACAGAAAAAAGTAAAGATTCTTTATCGGGAGATCTAGTTTTCTTCCACAATTACATAAATATCTTCATTTGCCCTTTTCATAAAAAATTGTTCGCGGGCAAATTTTTCCAGATTTTCATCATTGGTCTGAAGCTCAACAAGGCGCCGCTTATCATCTTCGATCTTGTGTTTGTAGAATTTTACCTGATCTTGTAAAAGGGCAAGTTCGTGCAGATTTTTTTGATGTTGACGCCAATTATTGTCATCAAAAAACATAACCCAAACAACAAATGCAGCAAGGCAAATGGTGTATTTGTTAACGATTAACTTAAAAATCTTTGTTCCTAAAACTTTGGCGTCCATTGCAACGATTTTGAACAAAAATAGGCTTTTCCGAAGCAAAAAAAAAGTGGGATGAAAAATTTTCATCCCACTTCATGATAAAAAAGTTTATTCTTTATCCGGCGCAAAGTTCGGATAAGTATAACTCTTTGCAGAAACGAAAGTTTCCTTTATTGTTCGAATTGATGTCCAACGTAAGAAATTAAATACAGAACCAGCTTTATCGTTGGTGCCAGAACCGCGTGCTCCGCCAAATGGCTGTTGTCCAACCACAGCACCTGTTGGTTTGTCGTTGATATAGAAATTGCCGGCAGCGTTACTCAATTTTTTAGCAATGCGTTCGATGGCGTAACGATCTTGTGAGAAGATTGCACCAGTCAAAGCATAAATTGAAGTTTTGTCAAGAATTTCGAGCGTTTTGTCCAAATCAGCATCTTCATAAACATAGATTGTCAGAACAGGACCGAACAGTTCTTCGACCATGGTTGCATAATCCGGAGTTTTAGCCAAAATAACTGTTGGTTCGATAAAATAGCCAACCGATTTATCGCATTTGCCGCCGAAAAGAACTTCAGCATCAGCATCTTTTCTGGCTTGGTCAATGAATCCTGCCAATTTATCGAATGAAGCTTCGTCAATCACTGCATTCACAAAGTTAGTAAAATCTTCAGGAGGACCCATTTTTACCGTGGCCAGTTCGTTTCCAAGTCGGGTGCAAACATCGTTCCAGATACTGCGAGGAACGTAGGCTCTCGAGGCAGCAGAACATTTTTGCCCCTGGTACTCAAAGGCACCACGCAATAACGCAATGGCCAATGCCTGCGGATCAGCAGTTGGATCAGCAAAAACAAAATCTTTTCCACCTGTTTCACCCACAATTCTTGGGTATGATTTATATTTATGAATGTTCTCGCCAATTGTCTTCCACATGCCCTGGAATACGCCGGTTGAACCAGTAAAATGAATTCCGGCAAAATCAGGAGAGTTAAAAATTACATCGGCAGCAGCCGGACCTCCAACATACACCAGGTTGATAACGCCATCGGGCAAACCAGCTTCGCGAAGAACATCCATGATTACAGCAGCCGAGTAAACTGCTGTTTTCGAAGGTTTCCACACCACAACATTTCCCATCATAGCCGGTGCTGCTGGCAGGTTTCCGGCGATAGAAGTAAAATTAAACGGAGTCAAGGCAAAAACAAATCCTTCCAGCGAACGGAACTCGTTATAATTCCATATTCCGGCAGCAGACTCAGGCTGCATCTTATAAATTTCTGTCATGCACTGCACACCGAAACGGAAAAAATCAGCCAATTCGCAAGCTGCATCGATCTCGGCCTGAAAAGCATTTTTCGACTGGCCAAGCATTGTTGCTGCATTCATCTTTGCACGATATGGTCCGGAAATCAGGTCGGCAGCCTTCAAAAAGATTGCAGCACGATGATGCCAAGCCATCGAATTCCATTTTTCGTGTGCTACCATTGCGGCATCAATGGCCATCTGCACGTGAGATGCATTACCCTGGTGGTAATAACCAAGGGTATGTTTTATATCATGTGGAGGAAAAATCCGAACTTTTTTGTCAGTTTTTATTTCCTTACCTCCAATAACCATGGGAAGATCAACTTCGGCAGACCTCAGGTCTGCAAGTGCTTTTTTCAACTCAGCTCTTTCTGGCGAACCCGGTGCATAGCTCTTTACAGGCTCATTTTTCGCTACAGGTACATTAAAAAATCCTTTTGACATACTTTAAAGTGTTATATTGACATTTTTCCATTCCTTTTAGCAAAACTATATTTTCTGAGCACTTTAAACCCTAATAAAAATCACCTTTCATTTAATGTATAATTTTCGCTCATCGACATCAGAATTTAAATTTTACTATATTTAATGCCTCATTAAATAGAAAGTTGCCACTATTTCATGCTTAATGCCGTTGTAAAATCAATATCTAACCGCTATCATCCCGAAGTAGGAAATGATATCTATAAAATCATTGGACTTCATCTGGTTATAGTGCTTGGATTAATTACCGGGCTGGTGCTGTTTATATTAGACCTCACAGGCAGTGCGAACAATACATGCTTACCTGGCGACATTGCTGTGGTCATTTTGTTTAGTGTTGCATTCTATGGACTACGTCAAATAAGCTACAACTGGGCTGTGCGGACCTTCTTTTTAATTCCGGTCATCCCATACCTGTTTTTTGCCAACAATTCAATCGCTGTCATTCCCGTCCATCAAGCTGTTCCTTATACATTGTGGACGCTTATCCCGTTTTTTCTTTTCTTCCTGATTTTCAGTGAAAAAAAGTTAGATTTAATTATCTTTTTTGTCCTTTCCCTGGCAACATTGATTGTTCATTCATTGTCGGCAGGCTTGTTTAATTTTGTATTAAGTTTTAAATGGGAGGCCGATTCCACCTACCTAAATCCGTTTTTGACCTTGTTCTTCTACTTTATTGCCTCCATTATTGTGTCGTTTCGGTTTCAGAATACGATAAATGAATATAAAACGCAAAAGGAAGATTTAGAGCAAACCATAAATCTGACCTCACGAAACTTACCGCAGGGTATGCTGCTTTTGGAAATTGCAACCGACGAATTTGGATCTCCAAGCCACCTTTTAATCAGAAAAACAAATCTCGCATTTGAAAGGCTATTCAAAATAACTTCGAGAGAGCTAAAAGATCAAAATGCCGACGATGTTTTGCCCAAAGTATTTAGAGGTTCATTCGACTGGAATAAAGAATATCTGCATTCGAAAAAAAATCAGGTCTCGTTCTATCTCGACCGACTAGATAAGTATTTTGACGTCGATATTATTCGAATTTCGAGCAACCAAATCATCAGCCTGTTTATCGACAAAACCAAAATAAAGCATCAAATACTGGAGCTCGAAGAAAGTAAAGTTAGATACCAGGTTTTGCTCGAAGCCATTCCCGATCTATTTTTCATCATCGATAAAGATGGAATTTACGTAGATTTCGTTTTTAAAGCTTCAGAAGCCCTAAAGATTAAGCCCGATGACATTATTGGCAATTCAATTTTTGAAGTAGGTTTCTCAGAAAAAATGTCAAGCAAAATCTACCAGTGCATTCAGCATTGTATCGAATTCGACACCATTGAAACGATAGAGTACGCCCTGGAAGTTGAAGGGGCCTCGGCATTATTCGAAATGCGAATTGTTAAACTGAACGATAATTCTGTTGTGTCTCTTGCACGCGACATTACAACCCGAAAGCTGGCAGAACTGAAGCTGGAAGAAGCCAAAAATAAAGCTGAAGAAGCTGATCGCCTGAAAACAGCTTTCCTTGCAAATATCTCGCATGAAATCAGAACGCCGATGAACGCGATTATCGGCTTCTCAAAAATGATTGGTTCTCCGGATTTTGATGATGACGAAAAAGCCAAGTTTGTCGAGATTATTATAAATAATGGCAAGTTACTGCTCGCGCTAATCAATGATATGATCAGTCTTTCGAAGATTGAAAGCAATACGCTTGTTGTGAAAAAATCACCTTGCCGGATAAACGACTTGATGGTTTCGCTGTACCGTGAATTTAACGAAGACCTGATTGAAAACGGCAGCTTGAAGTTAAAAGTAAACTGTGAAAATTCTAATCCCAAATTTGCTGTAGTAACCGATCCTACCCTGCTTCAAACAGTATTGCAAAAACTAATCGACAATGGCATTAAATTCACAGAAAGAGGCGAAGTAGAATTTGGTTATCGTTTGACTGAGTCAAACAGACTTCATTTTTATGTGCACGACACCGGTATTGGTATTTCAGAAAATGATCAGGAACGAATTTTCGAGCGTTTCCATCAGCTCGACAACCGAACCATTCGCGATTATGAAGGAACGGGGCTTGGATTGTCGATTGCCCAGCACTACGTTCAATTGCTTGGCGGCGATTTAACGGTGAAGTCGCAGCTGGGAATGGGAGCTACATTCTCATTTGCAATACCATTCGTCAGAGAAGAAAGTCCACTAAAAATTGTCCGCTAAGCCTGTTATTTCTGAAATTTATTTCACCGAAGAATTGATCGTCACATAGCCAACCAGTCGGTCGTACCTGCTTGAGATATCACGATAATATGCAAATATCTGGTAATCATTTTCGGTCAGATAAAACGATCCTTCCAGATTCACAGAGTCATATTGTTTTGCCCCATCAGGAACATACACATACTGAAAATTGTAATAGCCTTGTTTAAGCAGCATTGACAGATGGTAAGCCGACTGCTCAAAATCCCACTTCATTTCGTTTGATTTATCGGCCGTCCAGCCAGTGAGTGCACCAAAAACGTTCACCGTACCACCCATCAACGGAGCCGGCATCCTTAAAAAGAAATGCACAAAAAAGTAATCACATTCTGTGTCAGCATCCTTAACCCGATCCTGACTCTCAACCACATATTCGCCATTCATTTCCTTGTATGGCATAAATTTCTTATTCCCGCGAATCTCATCGTCCAAAAGCGTTATGTGGTAATATGGCCGAATAAAAGTTATTTTTCCAACATTTTCCCCATTTAGTCGCGTGGTCCGAATATCAAAGTATCTGAATTCATTGCCTCCATGAAATACGTTTTCCTTATTGTAGTCGTAATCCAAAACATTATCGCGAATGTATGCCGGTTTCAGGTTAGTGATTGCATTGTCCCATCTGCGGTTTTGCATCAAAACAACTTTAATGTCTTCGCGGGGATTCATGATTTTCAGTTGTTCATTGATCACTTTAAAGTCAACCTCCTGATCCTCTCCATTAAAAGTTTCGAATGTTGACTTTTTCACTAGCCCTTCGATTCTCACTTTCGGTTCAACCACAAAAAACCGCTGAATGAGAACCACGTTCTCGCGATTATTATTTTCAAACACAACCAGGGCATAATTTCCCGAATATTTGGGAGTGCAGTCTTCATTCGGAATAAGCAACTGGTAGTTAACGTATTTTACAGTGGTATTGATGCTGATAGCATAATCGGAAATTGGATTATCGGGGAAGCCCGTTAAATACTCGTTTTGCTGAATAAACGACTCATTCCAGTTCGCATCGCAATGAATAACTGTGTAAGAATAGTTCTTTACATCTTCGGCTAAATCATCAAATTTGAGCAACAATTTTGTCTCACTGCCCAATTCATAAACCGGATTCGACAAAACATTACCCTCACGAAACAGTTGCACCGATTTGATTTCATCGCTAAATACAGCATTTCGTTAAACGTTAGTGCCACTTTTCGCGTTAGCGCCCAAAGCCGAAACAAGCACCAGTAAAAAAACAAGCTGAAATACTTTCCGAATCATCTCCTGTTTGATTTTAAGACTATTTAATTGTCGGAATATTGCAATTTTGTAAACGCAAAACGTAAATTCTTTATTTTACATCCAACACTTCAATAAACAAATATTGCCAAAAAATATTTCTTTTTCTGAAATTAAACGAGTGGATTATATATCTAATTTTCACATGCCTACTTTTTACGCTATTGGCAAGGTTGTTATAAACAAGTTTGTATATTTGCTGAGCTTAAAAAAAATTGACCAACTATCTAATGTAGCATACTATGGGTGGAGGAGAAATAGTACTAATCATTTTTGTTTTCCTGTTGCTGTTTGGCGCAAAATCAATTCCTGAAATAGCCAAAACGCTCGGAAAAGCTATGCGCGAATTTCAGAAGGCAACCAACGAAATCAAGCGGGAACTGAATGAAAGTGGCGGCGGACTTGGTGACGAAATTCACGAAATTCGTTCAACTATACAGAATGTTAAAAGCGACATCCAGGATGGAATTCGTAAACACACAGGCGATATTCAGGATACTGTAAAAGACGTTACCAACGACATTCAGGAAGGTGTAAAAACGCACACAAGCGTAATAGAAAACGAAGTGAACAGCGTAAAAACTGAAGTTTCGAAAGAAGCTGAAAAGGCTGCGGCCAATATTGATAACGGATCGAATATTTAAAACTGTTCGTCCCGAAATTTTCTAGCCAATTGATAAAAGTTGAAAACATAACCAAATCGTTTGGAGACCTGCAGGTTTTAAAAGGAATCAATCTTGAAGTTCCGGCAGGAAAGCTTTACTCAATCGTTGGGCCCAGCGGAGCCGGTAAAACAACATTACTCCAGATTATTGGCACATTAAGTAAACCGAACACGGGCAACGTTTTCATCAATGGCCAAAATATTTCGCAGATGGGCGAAACACAACTCGCCGATTTTCGCAACAAACAAATCGGTTTTGTCTTCCAGTTTCATTATTTACTTCCCGAATTTTCGGCATTCGAAAATGTATGCATTCCGGCATACATCGCGAAAACGTCGAAAAAAGAAGCCGAACAAAAAGCACGCGAGTACCTCGAATTTCTTGGCTTATCGCACAGGTTAAACCACAAACCTGCCGAGCTTTCAGGAGGAGAACGCCAGCGGGTTGCCATTGCACGCGCATTGATCAATAATCCATCGGTAATTCTGGCCGACGAGCCGTCCGGAAACCTCGACACCAAAAACCGCGAAGACCTTCACCAACTTTTCTTCACCCTCCGCGACAAGTTTAAGCAAACACTCGTAATCGTAACCCACGACGAAAGTTTTGCATCGCAAAGCGATTCCATTATTCGCATGCGTGATGGGTTAATTGAAAAATAAGCAATTCTCTTTTTGCTGAAAATACATTTCCAAAATCGCTAATGATCGATTCTCCTGAAAATATAAAGTCGTTTCTCGACGAGAAAATATTACTTTTCAACCGGGCGGAATTTATTGAAACCGACCCGATTCAGATACCTGCGCTTTTCAGCACCAAAGAAAATATTGAAATTGCAGGATTTTTAGCGGCGACTATTGCCTGGGGCCAACGTCCAACGATAATCCGAAATGCACACAAGCTGATCGCATTGATGCAGAATGATCCACATAACTTTCTAATAAATTCTTCAGACGAGGACTTCGATCAAATTCTGGATTTTAAACACAGAACGTTCAACAGATCGGATTGCATTTATTTTCTGAAAGCTCTGAAAAACATCTACCAGAACCATGGCGGACTTGAACAAGTTTTTACTGATGGCTTTTTGATTGAAAATTCCATTTTTAGTGCACTTCGCCATTTCAGGAATGCATTTTTTGAAATGCCTCATGAACACCGGAACGAGAAACACATTTCGGATGTTGAAAAAGGTGCCGCAGCAAAACGCCTGAATATGTTTTTAAGATGGATGGTAAGAAACGATCAATCGAAAGTCGATTTCGGGATTTGGACCAAAATACCAACTTCGGCCTTAATGCTTCCGCTCGATGTACACACAGGCAATGTAGCACGAAAGCTTGGCTTACTAACTCGCACGCAAAACGATTGGAAGGCGGTGGAAGAAATTACAGCAAGGCTTCGCGAATTTGATCCGAACGACCCGGTTAAATATGATTTTGCTTTGTTTGGACTGGGAGTATTCGAGAAATTCTGAACCCAAAAACAAGACACATACCCATAAAAGTTTGTTTTAGTTAATTTATCTTCTTTATTCTCAATTTGCTTCACTTACTTAACAAAAGTATATTATCTTTAAGCCTAAGAAACCAAATACTAAAAGCACAAAAATCGTCATGCTCAGAAAAATTATCCTTCTGCTCTATCTATTTTTATGCTTTGAAGTTTTTTCACAGAAGCGGTCTGAAAAATCCATTATCAGATCGGAACAGCTTTATCAAATTATTGATTCGCTTAAAATAAGCCAAGATAAAAGCACTGAAAAAGTAGACTTCATAATCCGAGAATTACAAAGGATTAATTTGGGAGCATACTACGAAAAATATAAAGGGAAAGGCCCTATTAGAGAGTTAACCGAATACTGCCACAAAAATCAGCTTTCGACTCAAGAAATTGCATGTATTAACATTCTGGGTGTAATGTATCGCCAGGTTGGACACCCAGCAGAAGCAGAACAATTTCATTTGTATGCACTTAGCTTATCAGAGGCCCAAAAAGATACCGTCAATATAATGATGAGCCTGAATAATCTTGGGGTCAATGCGCGCCGAATCGATGAACTAAAAGAAGCCAGCGAATATCACATAAAGGTTCTCAAGTTATCGGACAAGCTCTCCAGTAAGTCGAATACAGTAAAAAAAAGTACTTGCATTGCACTAAACAGCATTGGAAATATCAATATAACACTAAAACAATACGATAAGGCTATCGAAGTTTTTAAGCAATCGAATGCCATTGAACGATCTATGAACAGCGCTATTGGACAAGCCATTAATCATGCTAACATTGGCGAAGCGTATGAACTTTCAGGCAGGCTTGATTCTGCGCGCCAGCATTATCTCCACTCGCTCGAATTCAACCAAATTGCAGAATCGACCTTGGGCATAGCACTATGCTATAATAATTTAGGAACCATTTGCATGAAGGAGGAAAAATACGACGAAGCAATCCCGTATTTTGAAAAAGCAATCCCGTTAATGCGTTTAACCGGCGACAAATATCACCTCATCATTTCGCTTCAAAGTGCAGCCAAAGCCCAAGTTGGGAAAAGGGCATATTCCAAAGCAACAATTTTTCTGGATGAAGCCAATTTGCTAGCTCAGACTATAAATGCCAAAGTTTTTTTGAAAGAAGGATTTAACCTGTTATCAAAAATAAAAGAAGCAACTGAAAACTATAAAGAAGCGCTGAATTTATCCAATTTGTCGCACCAATACAGCGACAGTATTTTTAACGAAGAAAACCAGCGCCACCTTATTGACATACAAACCCGATACGAGACGGAGCAAAAAGAGCAACAAATCGCTCTGTTAAACCGCGACAACGAGCTAAAAAATGTAAGTTTGAGGTTCCAGAAGTTGGTCATTTGGGGCGGTAGCATTCTATTTATACTTATCGCTTCTTTTAGCTGGTACTTTTTACGGATGAGGAGAAAACAACTTCAAACCAGACAAGCCGAATTGGAGCAAAAACTTCTTCGCTCTCAAATGAACCCACATTTCATATTCAATTCATTAGGGGCCATTCAAAATTTTATGATGAAAAATGACGGACGAAAAGCGGCATTCTACCTGAGTAGTTTTTCGTCGCTCATGCGTTCGATCCTGAAAAACTCGCGCGAAGAATGGATTACTCTTCAGGAAGAGAAGCAAACTCTCGAAAATTACCTGAACCTGCACCAATTGCGGCTGGGCGAAAAGTTGTCGTTTGATGTTAAGGTGTCGGGCAATTTGGATATGGAAGAAATTGTATTGCCACCAATGCTCATTCAGCCATTTGTTGAAAACGCAATTATTCATGGCATTGAAATGAAGGAAGGAAACGGATATGTTTCGGTGACGTTTGAAAAAGACAATGACCGGTTAGTGATTACCGTTGAAGACGATGGTGCCGGGATTGAAACAACGGGGAAAAGCGAGAACCACGTTTCGTATGCTTTGCAGATTTTTAAAGAACGAGTGGACAACCTGAAAAAAGCTTTCGGAGCCGATATCGTTTACCACATTGGAAACCGAAAATCAGGCAAAGATCAATGCACAGGCACGTTGGTAACTGTAAAACTCCCGTTAAAATTGTCATAATCTTCGTATCTTCGGACTATCTAAAAATCAAACTAGCAACAGCCTTAATATGATTAATGCCATTATTGTCGATGACGAGTCGTGCTTCAGGGAAATGATACAATTTTATTTATCCGACTATTTTCCTGAAATTAAAGTAATCGCTCAGGCTGACAACGTTGTGGATGCAGTTCGTTTGATTGATGAAAACAAACCGGAACTCGTTTTCCTGGATATTGAAATTAAAGGAGGAACAGGATTTCATGTACTCCAGAAGCTGAAGAAGCGCGATTTTAAATTGATTTTCATTACCGCTTTCAACGATTTTGCCATTCAGGCCATCAAATTCAGCGCTATCGACTATATCCTGAAACCCATCAACGAGTTCGAATTTAAAGCTGGTGTTGAGCAGGCGCTACAGGAAATACAAAAGGAAGTGACCTCAGTACCAATCGACCTTTTAATTGGGAACTCTCAGGAAAAATCGGATAAAAAATTGGTTTTACGAACAGCTCAGGAGATTCACATCGTGAATGTCAGCGAAATTATTCGGTGCGAAGCCGACAATGTTTACACTACTTTTCATATCGATTCGGGCGAAAAAATAATTGTATCCAAAGGATTGACCGAATATGTTGATTTGCTCGAATCGTACGGGTTTTTACGGCCACATCAATCGCACCTGATCAACCTCAATTTTGTTAAAAAACTCGACAAAAGTGATGGTGGTGTAATTGTTCTGAAAAACAACACTGTAATTCCAGTCTCATCCCGTCGCAAGCAAGCCATAATGGATGTCCTGAACAAACTCTAACGGATTCAAAGCCAATCCCAACGTATTCAAAGTCGTCCGAAATAAAACATATTACTAACCGTAAATTAGTAGTTGTAAAACCAAAATTCAACTGCTATGAAAGGATTACTCGTGTTTCTAATCGCGGGTTTGCTGGTATTTTCGTCGGCAAATACCATTGCACAAATCAAGATTGACGTCAAGAAAAAAGTCAACCAGCAAGCCAATAAACGTGCCAACCAGCGCACAAATCAAGCCATAGACAAAGGCTTCGATAAAATTGAAGAAGGCATCGGCAACGTTTTCAAGAAAAAAGACAAAACTTCAGGAGAAGAAAAAGAAGAACAGCCTGAAGAAAAAAAACAAACCAACACAAAAGCCACAGCTCAGGAAAAACCAACTCCTGCAGAGCAACCCAAACCTCAGCTAACATGGGCTAAGTACGATTTTGTCCCGGGTACAGAAATAATTTTTGAAGATAACCTTGAGGGTGAGCAAAACGGCGAGTTCCCGAGTAAATGGGATTTGGTTCAGGGAAATTTTGAAAATGCGAGTTTCGACGGAAGCAATGTTATTTACCACATGAAATGCAATATGAATGGCGGTGGCGGCATTGTACCGATGTTGAAAAATGCTAAAGAAGACTATTTACCCGAAGAATTTACAATTGAGTTTGATGCATATTTTACCGAAAACCACGGCGGTAATTACGTTATTTATTTTGGCGATTATAGAAATCAAACTAAACTCGACAAAGAATACCCGATAGCGAAAAAATGGATACGCATTGCAAAAAACAGCGTTGAAGGCGAAAACTTTGAAACCAATTTTTATCCGGGCTATAAAAGTGGCCTATACGATAAAACACCTAAATGGAGACATGTTGCTATTTCGTTTAATAAACGCGCATTAAAAGTTTATTTGGACGATGCCCGGGTTTTAAACATTCCGAACCTGGGATACAATCCTACCGGGTTCTCGCTTGGCAAGCAATCTGTTGAAGGGAAAGACCCTGGTTACACCAAAAACTTCCGCATTGCCAAAGGTGCCGTTCCTCTCTACGATAAATTCCTGACCGATGGGAAATTCGTCACCACCGGCATCAAGTTCGATGTCAATAAAGCCACCATCAAACCCGAATCGATGGGAACCATCAACTATGTGGTGAAAATGATGACCGATCACCCCGAACTGAAGTTTTCGGTTGAAGGCCACACCGACAGTGATGGCGAAACCG
>Ga0116171_10002519_pt1 | contig 17341 bp, 15 predicted proteins | sample AD_JPNHW2_MetaG_FD_89798 | JGI IMG/M metagenome (GOLD analysis project Ga0116171, IMG submission 89798) | Active sludge microbial communities of municipal wastewater-treating anaerobic digesters from Japan - AD_JPNHW2_MetaG | ecosystem: Engineered > Bioreactor > Anaerobic > Digestate | place... | reverse complement strand
ATAAAATTATTATATTCGAAAAAACCTTGATTCTTTGAAGACAACAGCTAATTGCGTCGACATGAGTTATTGCTCCGCCCAACACCAAACATTTGTCCCAATAATTCTGTTTGCCGCTCCTGTTGCTGGTTGGCTTTATGCTCTTTTCCTCCCTTTTGGCATTTAACTTGCAACAAATTACCTGACCACACCCGGTCATCATTGGAGGTTTTGCATGGAACGAGCATTCGGGTTGGACATCAGCAAGTACCAATCCAGCGCTGATGGCACCAGGAAAATGGACTTCAACAAGGTCGCCGCGAATAAAGAAGAGGTGACCTTTATCGCCGCGCGCGCCGGCGTCTCCTGGGGCTACCAGGACCCCCGCTTTGAGTATTACTGGTCCGAAATGGCCCGCATCAAGGTCGGCCGCATTGCCTACTTCGTGCTCTACTTCGGTGAAAGCGCCCTGGCCCAGATGGATGCTCTTTTCAAAATCCTCGAAAACAAGGCAGATTGGAATTACGACCGCCTCGCCCTGGACGCGGAAGTCAACGGCATCAACACCCGCGCCCGCATCACGGCCACCACGCTCAAGAGCCTGGATATCTGCCGCGCCCGCACCGGGCGCTACCCGCTCATCTACTCCCCCGCCTCCTGGATAAACTCCTACCTCGATGTTTCTTCCCTGCCGGCCGTGGACTGGTGGCTGGCCAATTACCGCAAATCCGCCCCCCCGCCGTTCTACACCGCTGAACATCCCGGCCCGCCCATCCTCCCCAAGGGCGTCTCCACCTACCTCATCCACCAGACCGGCGACCACTGCCGGCCTATCGGCGGGGTGAGCTCCACCATGGACTACAACCGCTGGAATGGCGAAAAAGCGGATGTGGTGCGCTACTTTGGCAACCAGGCCGGCCAGCCTCTGCCGCCCGCGCCCACGGTGCTCTTCATGTCCAAGTGCATCGTCCCCGCGCTCTATAAGCGCGAAGGGCCCGGGACCTCCTACAAGGTGATTGGCGCGCTCAGCCTCGGGGATGTTGTCAGCGTGTACGAACAAAAAGGGGATTGGCTGCGCATCGATGCCACCGCCCAGGTTTGGTGTTGTGGCACCAGCAACTACATGCAGCGCGTAGCCGGCAAAACCCCGGCTGTGCTCTTCAAAGCCCAATGCATCGTCTCCGCCCAGTACCTGCGTTCGGGGCCTGCCAAGACCCACCAGGTCATTGGTACTCTCCAGGGGGGCCAGGTGGTCAATGTCTTCCAGGTGCAGGACGGTTGGTTCCGGGTCTCCGCCACCCACCCAGTCTGGGTCAGCGGCGGCAGCCAATACCTGCGCCAACTTTAATTTTTCCAGGAAACAAAAAAGCGCTGTCCGGAAGGACAGCGCTATGCATTGCCAGAGGTTTAGAGGCCTTTGAGCAGCACACCGAGAGCCAGCACAACGAAGGCGGCAATCAGCAGCCAGCCGGCGTAAGCGGCCACAGCGGCGAGGATGCTGAATTGGCCGAGCAGACCCAGGACGAATAAAACAAGGGCGACGAGAAAGGTGACATTCTTTGGGGCACTGAGTTGCATGATAATTACTCCTTATGAATAGTTGATAATGGATTGCCAGGTGGCAATCTTTTCGCATTTTACGGCAGGCTTGCACAGGTGTCAATGTACTCACCCCCAAAACATTCAAAAAGATGAATATTCACGCCCAAAATGGGGTCACGTTGTGAAAAAACTTGACACGCCACGCCCGCGGGGAGGATAATCGCTCAAGGCACGCGGCACCCGCCCGGGCCAAAAAAGGAGCCATACCCATGCAAAAACCAAGCACCCGCCGCCTCGCGCCAGCCATCCTTGTCATTATCATTTTCGGCATCATCAGCATGTTGGGCGACGTCATCTACGAGGGCGCCCGAAGTGCAAACGGCCAGTACCTCAACCTGCTTGGCTTCAGCGCGGCTTCGGTTGGCCTGGTGTTTGGCCTGGGTGAATTTTTGGGCTACGCCCTGCGTTTGGTGGCCGGCCTGCTTTCCGATAAAACCGGTCGCCATTGGCTTTTTATTTTCCTCGGCTACAGCATGCTGATTGTCGTGGCCATGCTCGGCATCACCAACTCGTGGCCCTTCATCGTGACGCTCATCCTGCTGGAGCGCCTCGGCAAGGCTCTCCGCAACCCAGCCAAAGACACCCTGGTTTCGCAGGTGGCCGAGGGGCAGGTGGGTGTTGGTTTCGCTTTTGGCCTGCAGGAAGCGCTGGACCAGATTGGCGCCTTTCTTGGCCCACTCATCTTCACCCTGGTGTTTCTGGTCACCGGCAAACAAGCCATCCAGGACTACCAGCTGGCCTATCGCTGGTTGGTTGTGCCTTTCGTGCTGCTGATGGCGTTCCTGTACTTTGCCATGCGCAAGGTCAAATCGGAAAACCTCATCCCAAAGCCCAAAACGCGCGCGTTCGAGGCCGAGAAGCTTAAACCCATCTTCTGGATTTACACGGCTTTCACCTTCTTTAGTACGCTGGGTTTTGTCAATTTCAGCCTGATTGGTTACCACCTCAAGGACAACGCCCTTCTGCCAGACGGCCAGATAACCTTGCTCTACGCCGTGGCCATGGCCGTGGACGCCCTGGCGGCGTTGGTGGTCGGCAGGTGGTACGACCGGTTGAAGCAAAAACGCGGCACCCGCATGGGCGGGCTGGCCGTGTTGGCCGGCATCCCCCTGCTCACCCTGCTGCTACCCTTCCTGACGCTCAGCCATTCCGTCCCGCTGATTGTGACCGGCATGCTGCTTTTTGGCATCGTCATCGGCACCCACGAGACCATCATGCGTTCCGCCATCGCCGACCTCACGCCTTTTCATAAGCGCGGTACGGGCTATGGCGTATTTAATTCCGTTTATGGGCTGGCTTTCCTGGCCGGCGCGGCGCTAATGGGTAAATTTTATGACCTTTCCTGGATGGGGGCGATTTACGGCGTGTCCGTCGCGGTGGAAGCTTTGGCCATCGTGTTTTACCTGCGCTTGCGTGCCATGAGCCGGCTACAGTCTCCGCCCATGGGCGAGCCTGGCAACAGCCAGCCCTAATCACTACCGCGCCGGCCAAGGGGACGCGTGGATTATTAACAACCTTACACAAGCCTCCTCGTTGAAAGGGGACTGTCTTGACAATTCCATTAATATTGTTAAAATAGTTGATAAGTGAACTAATCAGCGCGTGGCAATCTCTACTGTCATGAAATCAAGGAAAATGCAGTTATACGACTCGCTTAAAGCCATATTCTTACATATTGACAACCACGAGAAAAACTTCCTGGCGCAATATGGTTTAAATGTGGCCCGATTCTTTACACTCATGCATCTCAGCAAACACCCCGGCATCAATTACATAGACCTCAGCGACCGGATGCTCTGCACCAAAAGCAACACCACCCGTGTTGTCCAGGGCATGCAGAAGGATGGCCTGGTCGTCCGTCAGAATCACCCCGCGGATGGCCGCAGTTACCAATTGTTCCTCACTCCCGCCGGCGAAACCCTTTTCCACCGTGCTTATCCCGGTTACCAGCACATGGTGGAATCCCTCATGTCCCAGTTTAGCGATGAAGATATTGCCCGCTACACCGGCGACAGCCGCATGATTGAAAGCACCCTGGCCAAAGGGCTGGCAAAATCAGGCAACGGCGCCAAAGCGCCCGCGTCTGCCAAAACCGCTCCACGTGCCGGGATAGCCCCAAATGTCGATGGCAAACTTGCCAGTCAAGTTCAAACGTTTCAAAGGAGAAACAAATGAAGAAAAGTTATCTATTCATAGCAATCGCTCTGGTTGCTACTCTGCTGCTTGGCGCCTGCGCCCAGGCCACAGAGGCCCCCGCTACGACTGAAGCCCCCACCGAGGCCCCAGTCGTGACCGAAGCTCCGACCGAAGCCCCCACCACGGCTCCGACCGAAGCCCCCACCGAAGCCGCCCCCGTGGCGACCCTCCGCATCTGGGCAGATGAACAGCGCGCTCCCGTTCTGGCTGAGCTCGGCGCTGAATTCAAAGCCCAATACAATGTCGACGTTGTCGTCGAAAACATCTCCGGCATCCGCGACCAATTCGCCGTGGCTGCCCCCGCTGGCGAAGGCCCTGACATCATCGTCATCGCCCACGACCAGATGCCCGCCCTCGTGGCCTCCGGCCTGTTGGCCCCGATTGAACTCGGCGCCAAGTCCAGCGAATTCGTTGAGGAAGCCCTCAAGGCCTTCACCTACCAGGGTGCCCTCTACGGTATGCCCTACGCCACCGAGAACCTCGGCTTCTTCTACAATACCGACCTCGTCACCGAAGTCCCCACCACCTGGCAAGGTGTTTATGACCTCAGCAAACAGCTGATTGCCGATGGTAAAGTGGAATACGGTATGGTTCTGGGCGGTACTTCCTATGATGCCTATCCCTGGATGTCCTCTCAGGGTGGTTACATCTTCGGTTTGGACGCCAATGGCGATTACAATCCCCAGGATGTTGGCATTGACAGCGAAGGCATGATTAAGTTCGGCGAGATGGCCCTCCAGTGGAAGAACGATGGTGTCCTCTCTGACAACCTCGACAACACCACCGCCAAATCCATGTTCAAAGATGGCACCGTTGCCTTCATGATGAACGGTCCATGGGAACTTGGTAACCTGCGCGACGCTGGCACCCCCTTTGCTGTGGCTGCCTTCCCCGATAGTGGCGCTCCCTTCATGGGCGTCCAGGGCTTCTGCGTCAACGCTTTCTCCGAGAACATCCTCCTGGCCCAGTCCTTCCTGACTGAATTCGTGGCCACCGAAGATGCCATGCTCAAGTTCTACCAGGCTGATCCCCGCGTACCCGCGCTGAAATCCGCCCTCGAAAAGATGGACGATCCTGAATTGATCAAGATTGCTGAAGCTGGCGCCAACGCCCAACCCATGCCCGGTATTCCTGAAATGGGCAAGGTCTGGGGTGATTGGGGCAATGCCCTCACCTTCATCTTCGATGGTTCCAAGACCCCTGAACAGGCCTACAAGGATGCCGCCGCCAATATCCGCGCTGCCATCGCCACCGACACCAAGGGCATGGTCAACCTGCCCGGTTCATGGCAAAAGGCTGCCGGCTTCGATTGCGAGTGGGATCCCAAGTGCGCGGCCACAGTGATGACCCTCGGCGATGACGGCCTCTATACCGCCACCTTCAAAATCCCCGCTGGGGACTACGAAGTCAAAGTTGCCCTCGACGGCGGCTGGGACACCAACTATGGTGTGGACGGCGTCGCTGGCGGCGATAACGTCAAGTTCACGGTTGCGACCGAAGGCGATGTTCTCTTCAGCTTCGATCCCAACAGCCACATTCTCACCGTAACAGTTCCCTAGTTTTCAGTTTTCAAAGGAGACCAGTACCCACTGGTCTCCTTTTCTCAAAATTGCATAGAAAGGAGTGACAGGGTATGGGAAATATGGAAGGTTCCATGGCGACTGTCGCAAAAAAGACAATTACCAGCGTGTCATCCATTGTCACAACGGCGATTGTCATCATTGTGGATGCGCTCCTCGCTTATTTCGCTTATCGGCTGGCGGACCTCGGCTATATCCCGCTGATGATTGTTTTCATCCTGATCATCGCAATCATCTCATTAAGTTTCTTGGTGCCCAATCTCAAACACTTCCGCTGGATGGCCATTGGCCTTTCGGCCTGGTTACTGTTCTCGATTTTCCCGATTCTTTACACCGTCTATAACGCTTTCACCAACTATGGCGACGGGCACCTCATCACTAAAACCCAGGCGATAGAACAAATCCAGAAGCAAACCTATTTGCCTGAGACAGGAAAATCTTACACCTGGGTGGCCTACAGGTCAGACACGAACGAGTATCTGCTCTGGCTCAAGGATACCGACGGCACCACCAGCATCGTTCGCATGGTGGATGCCCAGGCCGCAGACCACACCCTGGAAGTTGTCCCCGGCCAAAACGGGATTGGCGAGCTGGATGCCGACGGCGCCCCGCTGACCATCGAAGGCTATACCCGCCTCAATAAAATCCTGGCTGCCACGGATAAAAACCTGACGAGCATCAAGTTTGGCGCGGCAGATAACACCATCCAGGTGCGCTCGCCTTCCGAAGCGGCCCAGCTGCTTCCACTCTACCAGTTTGACGACGCCACCGGCAATTTCACCAACACGCAAACCGGCAAGGTCTATGAAGACATCCAGGGAACCTGGACCGCCAAAGACCGCACCGCGCTCATTCCCGGTTATTCCGCCCAGGTTGGCGGTGAGAACTTCGTGGAGTTTATCACCGACCCCGGCCTGCGCGGTCCCCTGGTGACTATCGTCGTCTGGAACTTCATTTTTGCCACCATGAGTCTCTTCTTGACCTTCTCCCTGGGCTTGTTTATCGCCATCATCTACGGCGACCCAAATTTCAAGGGCAAGAAGCTGTTGCGCTCGCTCCTGTTGATCCCGTACACCATTCCCAGCCTGATTACCATCCTGATTTGGCGCGGTATGTTTAACCCGGACCTGGGCATCATCAACCGCGTCATCACCAGTATCTTTGGTGTGGCGCCAAAGTGGTTCAACCAGGCCGGCTGGGCGCGTACGGCCATCCTGATTGTGAACATGTGGCTTGGCTACCCCTATTGGATGCTTGTGACCAGTGGCGCGTTGCAGTCCATCCCCAGCGACATCTACGAAGCCGCCCAGGTGGATGGGGCGACCGGTTGGCAGCGGTTCTGGAACATTACCCTGCCACTCCTGCTCGTCTCGGTTGGGCCTCTGATGATTGCTTCGTTCATTTTCAACTTCAACAACTTCAACTTGATATATGCGTTCATCAACGGCGGGCCGCCAATTCCAACCGCTTCCACGCAGGCCGGTTACACCGACATTATCATCAGCTATGTCTACAACCTGGCCTTCGCCAGCGGTCGTGGCATCCGCTACGGTTACGCTTCAGCCATTTCCCTGGTTCTGTTTGTTGTGATTGCCCTGATGTCCCTGGCGCAGTTCCGGCTCACCAATATGTGGGAGGAAGTAGGCGAAAATGTCTAAGAAAACTGAAACCATTTCCGGAAGCAAGCGCACAGGTCTGATCCTGCGTTGGATTTTGGCCATTGTGCTGGTCGCTTTCAGTATCTTCCCGGTGCTCTGGATTATTTCCGCCGCGATTAACCCTGTGAACGACCTGGCCAATCAGCAGCTCATCCCGGCCAACGCGAATTTTGATAACTTCAGGCAGCTTGCCACCAACCCGGTCTTCCCCTTCTTTACCTGGCTGTGGAACTCCATCAAGGTCTCGGTTTCCTCGGTGATTGTAACCCTTTCGTTGACGACCATGGCGGCTTTCGCGTTTTCGCGCTTCCGCTTTAAGGGTCGCCAGGGTCTGCTCAAGGCGATTTTGCTCATCCAGAGCTTCCCGAACCTGCTGGCCATCGTGGCCTTGTTCTCGATTGTCAAACAGATGGGCGATATCATCCCCTGGCTCGGCCTCAACACGCATGCCGGTCTCGTTTTGGTCTACTCCGGCGGTGCCATGGGCATGAACATCTGGCTTATGAAGGGCTATATGGATACCATTCCACGCGATATTGATGAGAGTGCCCATGTGGACGGCGCCACCGATTGGCAGGTGTTTAGCAAGCTCATCCTGCCGCTCCTGCGTCCAATCCTGACCGTCATCGGCATCCTCAGCTTCATCGGCACCTACGGTGAGTTCATTATCGCCCGCACCTTGCTCACCCGCACCGAAATGCAGACGGCCATGGTGGGCTTGCAGATTTTCACCGCTGGCCAATATACCCAAAACTGGGGTGTCTTCGCGGCCGGCGCGCTCATCGCAGCCCTGCCAATCATGATTATCTACCTGATTTTGCAGGACCAGATTGTCGGCGGCCTCACCCAGGGCGCGGTCAAGGGTTAAACCCAAACCATATCGCTATGAAAACAGGGCGGCTGCAAGCCGCCCTGTTCTTTATCCCCTCACGAAATTTTGGGGCCACCCAGGCAGGGAGAGGTCTGTCAGGGTTGTCCCTTCTCGCCCAGTAAATCAGTGTTAATCAACAGGATTTGGTCATCCGTCCCGGCCGGCACCCCGCGCCCATCCCGGTTGCTGGTGCCCAGGTAAAGCAGACCCCCAGTAGAGACCGCCAGCGACCGCAGGCGCCCGTATTCCCCCGCCAGGTATCGCTCAAGTGGGCCGACGCTTTGCTCCAGAACTTCCACCACGTAGAGCGTCTGGCCGCGCAACCCAGCAAAGAACAAGCGTCCATTCAAAAAGGCCAGGTCTGCTGGCGCCCAGGTTTCATTCCCTCCCGACTGCAATACGGGGCTGAGCATCCCCTCCGCGGTCTCATCGCCCTGGATGACTGGCCAGCCATAATTGCCTCCCGGGACTATCAGGTTCAATTCGTCGTACCCCGAGCCTAGCCCACTCGGACCGTGCTCCACCGCCCAAAGCCTGCCCTGCGCGTCCCAGGCCAGGCCCTGCGGATTGCGGTGCCCATAAGACCACACTGCTGTGCCAAAGGGATTGTCGGGCGGGATGCTCCCATTGGCCGCGATGCGCAAAATCTTGCCATTCAGCGAGGCCAGGTCCTGGGCGGAGGCAGCGTCGCCTGCGTCTCCGGTGGTGATGTACAAATAGCCATCCGGCCCGAAAGCCAGCCTTCCGCCATCGTGCACGGCGGCCCCCCGGATACCTACCAACAACACCTGCCGTTCTGAAAGGGCTTGGCCGTTGAAGGTATAGCGTTCCACCCGGTTCACCAGGCCACCATTTTCGTTGGCCGTAAGGTAGAGGTAGAGCCAGCCATTTTCATCAAAGTCTGGGTCAATTGCCAGCCCCAGCAGCCCTCCCTCGCTGGTTTCAACCACGCCGGGCACATCCAGTACGATGCCGGGTTCCACCAGGTGGACCAATCGCCCCGGGCGTTCCGTCACCAGCAGGCTGCCATCAGGGAGGGGAACAATTTCCCATGGCACGTCCAGAAGGGCAGCCGCCACTGTAACTTTGGGGGCCGGCTGGGTCGCGATTGGCGTTGGTTCTGCTGGCTGGGTGGGTGTTTCCATTTCAGGCGACGCGGTCTCTGGAGTAAATGAGGCACCAGGCGCGGCGGTGGGGGAAACGATGGCTCCCTGTGTCGCCTCCAGCTCACCTGGGAGGCTAGGCGCGGCCGTCGTCGGTCCCGCCGGGCTGGCGCAGGCGGTAACCGTAAGCACCAAAATGATTAGTGAAAGCAGCAGTTTTGTTTTCATGGGCGCATCTTAACATAACGTTTCAACCCTTTCCACGCGACATCCAAGCTTTATAAGACTTCACGAGGTGACCAGGCCTGCTTTTCTGGTCTGAACCTCTGGGGGCTGGTGCCGGGCTTGAAAATGGTAAATCCACGTGCTATCATCTAATTATCAACGGGCTTGCCCGTTCCAACGGCCCAAAACCATCAAATACATTTTGTATAATCCGTCCTGGTTGATCATCTTCCCTTGGGCGTGCCAGTGCCTGGTCAAACCACAACAACCTCAACCCAACGACATGTTCGCTTAACCAACAAGGAGGGAGCGATGAAGGTCAGAGCCATTTTCATGATTGGAATGGTTTTTGTTGTATTTTGCGGCCTGGTCCAGGTGGACGCGGCCGCGCTCGATGTCAACGTGATTGATTTCCCATATACCAAAGCGACCATCGATGGCGATGAAACCGATGTGATTAACCTGTCCACAGCCCTGGTGGGAGCGGCGGAAATTCCCCTGATAAGCTTTGAACAAACCGGCATCCCTCAAATCCAATGGGCCCACCTTGCCACCCAGGACGTGCCGGGTAATTGCCCGTCCAACGCGGGATGGAAATGTGATTTCTGGGGAGTCACCACCATGGTCAACGGTTCACTCAGCAATGTCGGCACCGACCGCTTTGGCCCCGATACCTTCGGCCTGGCCTGGGCTTTTAGCGATGGCACTTACATTCAAGGCTGGCTCATGGAGTACTTCAACAACATGAGCCGCAACGACATAAACTGGGAATACCTGATTGAAGAGTCCAAATTTGGTGGCACCATGATTGGCGCCCCATCCATCGAACTGGTTGGCGGACATTTCAGGCTCGCCGCAGTATTCCGGGATAATGGCGACATTAGGACCTACCAATTGGTTTATCTGCACTATGTCGGGGGAAGCAATACCTCGTGCTACCACGTTGCCTCTGGTTACCAGTGCGATGTGATTGAGGTTTCCGTGGCGACACCCCTAGGCCAGCCCAGCCTGGCTTACGCCGGGGGCGATACAGGCATCGCTTACACCAAGGGTAACGCCGTGCGTTATGCCTACCCCTGGGGCAGTATCCCGGGTAGAGCGTCCAACTGTGGGCCTGGCGGTGACACCTGGCGCTGTATTGATATTGACGCGCCCTCAGTGGGTACAATTGGCACCAAGCTGGCGCTTGCCTATGGTTCTGATAGGACACACGCCGCTCTACTCTATAATCACAAACCCACCACCAAGGATATGATCATGCGCGCCACGTATTTGGGAAGCGGTGGTAATTGTGGCAAGGACGGGTATTTAGGAACTGATCCGGTCTATCGTTGGGATTGCAGCGATTTGGACGCCTTCATCGACAATATCAACAACACAACCTTCGCGCTCACCTTTGACCCGAACAACTATCCGGTGGCTTCGTGGAACAACAAGTTCACCGGGGACGAAGCACAACGCTTGTATGTCGGCTATCCCAACGCCCGCGTGGGCGCGGGTGGAGGCTGGCAGAAGCACATCGTGGATGGGAATGACTGGTCCACCACGGGCATCTGGAACAATATCTCCATCAATAGCGCGGGCCTGACCTTCATAGGGTACATGCAGCCTACTTACCGGGCTTGTGGGGACCCAGGGTGTGCGATTGATTTGAGCGACAATCTCAGGATGGCTGCGCAATGGTTTAGGACCTACGCGCCAATTGTCTTACGATAACACGCTTGTGTTGAACGCTAATGCCCGCCCCACACTTGCCGTGGGGCGGACTGTTTCCCTTGTTGGGCGCGCGTGTGATATCGGGGAATGTTTTGCCCCCTTTTTCCCTGATTGTGGATACCATATTAATGGAAACATTGTTGAACCATCCCAGCAATTTTGGGCTCTACGCGGGTCACAGGAGGTTTTCATGTCCCGGAAAACGATAAAAACCTTGCTCGTCTTGCTTGGCATTCTCGCGTTTGGCGTATCCTTCGCGGCTGATTATATTTATCCCGGTTATTATCCCGGCATTCATTCCACCCAGGTTATCGGGATGGCCTTTGGTGGGTTGCTGTTGCTTGTGGGCCTCTTCCTGCCCTCCAGCAAGGCCTGACCCGTCCTTCACGCGCTATCCTTACCGCCATCCCCCCGCTTGGCGCTGCCTGGGGCAGTTGTCGCGCGGGATAATCGATTATCCTCCCCCCCCGATAACTGGCGCGCCTGCCGCGGGCGCGCTTTTCGCTTACAATTATCCCGATAACCATTCGGGAGAACAGCCCATGCCCCAATCGCACCATCCCTACCCGGATCACCTGTTTGGTGACCTGGACAAGCCCCAAAAAGGCGCTGCCCGTCACGTCCGCGACGTGCTGGGCGTCCGTCATCACGCCGTCCGCTCCCCCTGGCTGCCCGCGGATGGTCAGGCCGTCACGCTCCGGGCATCCACCAGCGCCGATATTTGCGCCCGCTCCGTGGTGGTTTCCTTCACCACAGACGACTGGGCAACTTCCACCGACCTGCCTTTCACCCCCACCCAAACCACCTGGGATACCACCGCCTGGACCTGGCTGCGTCATTGGGTCTGCGAACTGCCACCCATGCCCTCGGGGACCATGCTGCGCTATTACGTTTGGGCCGGGTTGCCTGGCGGCAAACGCGCTTATGCCGAAACGCAATCGTCCACATCGGCTGATGCCACGCCCTATGCCCTCTGGTTGGACCCGCACCCCAATCCCCCGGCCTGGGCCGCGGACGCGGTCACCTACCAGGTCTTTGTCGACCGCTTCAACCCGGGCGCCGGGAGGGATTGGCTGCAGACCGCCAACCTCTGCCAGCCCTTTGGTGGCACCCTGCGCGGCGTGACCGAGAAGCTCGACCATATCAAGGCGTTGGGCTGCAATACCGTTTGGCTCACCCCCATCTTCAAAAGCCCCACCCATCACGGCTACGACGCCAGCGATTACGCTCAAATTGAGCCGCGCTTTGGCACGGAAGCCGACCTGCGCGAATTGATTGCCGGGGCCCACGCCCGCGGTATGCGCCTGCTGCTGGACTTTGTGGCCAACCACACCTCCGACCAGCATTGGGCCATGCAATCAGCCTTAGCCAGCCCCGAAAGCCCCGAACGCGCCTGGTACAAATGGGAGAAGTGGCCACGCTATACCGCCTATTACGACGTGCGAAGCATGCCGGAGCTCGATTTGCGCTTTGGCAGCCCGGCACGCGCGCACCTGCTCGAAATCGCCCAAAAATGGCTCGCGCTTGGGGTGGATGGCTACCGGCTCGACTATGCCCCTGGTCCTGGCCAGGAATTTTGGGCGGATTTCCGCCGGGCCTGCCGCGCGGTCAACCCGGACTGTTGGACTTTCGGTGAGGTGGTTGGCCCCGCGGATGAACAGCTTTCTTTTGCCGGCACCATGGATGGCACGCTGGACTTCCTCACTTGCCAGGCGCTACGCGAGACCTTCGCCACGCGCGGCTGGCCCCTTTCCAGGTTCGCCGCGTATCTCGAAAACAACCCCCTGTACTTCCCGCGGGGGTTCTCGCGCCCGGCTTTCATCGACAATCACGACATGAACCGCTTCCTCTTCACTGCCCTGGGCAGCCTTGAAGCGGAGCATGCCGCCCTCACCATGCTCTACCTGCTGCCAGGCCAGCCCATCATTTACTACGGTACCGAAAGCGACCTGCCCCAGGCCCAATCCATTCACGACCCCGGTTCCCCTGGGTTTGACGAGGCGCGCGGCCCCATGAACTGGGCCTCCGCCACGGGCCATCCGACTGCCGGTCTGCTGCGCCAGTTGGCGGATTTCCGCGCTGCTAACCCCTGGCTCGGGCAGGCCACCTGGCAGACGGAGACGCTGGATGAGGCTGGCGGGGAAGCGCTTTTCCGGGTCTCAGGCGATGGCCACGCCCTTCGCGTGCGGGTCAGGTTTGAGGCCGGCCAGCCGCGGGTCGGAATGGATGCGTGATTGTGAAGTTTCGAGCCAGGAGGAGTGGCGTCTGATTATCAAAGCAGAACCTGGCAACCTGGTCTCTATTCCTCACCAACGAATGGGCAAAAGCATACGGCTTGCTTTGTAGTTTGGTATACTTTTTTCTACCAGTCTGTTGTTTCGTTTCACTCTTTGTTGATCCTTACCTTGGGAAGGCGGAAAATGGGTTCAATCAGAGTTGGCAGGCACAAAGCTTTTCGATTGATCCTTGCGTACGCGAGCGTATTCTTTCTTGGCGCGTGCACAATGTCTCCGTTATTCGTCACAACCACCACCGTGACCACGGCAAGCACAAACAGGCCCACCGAGACGTCCACACGAGTGCCTTCTCCAACCCTGACTCCCACGCAAACACAGACCCCTGCCCCACAAATTCTCACGAGTCAGCAATTACTGGAAAATTGTGAGGGATTATCCAGGTTGGGTAAGGAGGTGACCATTGATGGCTACGTGTTTATGCCAAAGTATGTCGTGTATGGTTCCGGGGATTGGCGGGGAATGAGCTTGTCTGACTTCCTCACCGAGGACTCACAAACCTTGAGAGTGTATGTAAAACTTGGAGAGGGACCGAACACCATGGATCCCATTCCCGAGTTTTTCACAGAGAAGGACCTGGTGATGCGTGATTATTCTGGCCAGGTTGTCCATCATGGATTTCTAGTCTCCGTGACCGGATTGCCACGCTTTAATCCAGACCAGGCGGATGGAAAATGTACACTCTGGGTTGACAAGATTCAATCCCAGATGCCACCAAGTGTTCTGGTTCCCTTGGAGACGAACATTAAGCCGCTCCTGGAGCGTTACACCATCGGCCATGGTATGCAGGCGACCGTGGTTGAGCGTTGCGCGGAGTTGGGTTTCCAAAAGCAGCTGGTCCGAATCCAGGTGTCCATTGATTTCTGGAACTTCCCTGCTGAGTGTAATATGGGAATCTGTCGAATAAAAATTATGGAAAAAACTGGCAGTATGTTCGCTTCCTTCGTCCAGGCTGAAGCGCCGAACTGCATGGTGATAGACAAGACGGTCTGGGGGCCAAACAGTTGGAAGATTTTTGATTCTTCAGGAGCGGAAGCTGATAAGGAGAACTTAATTCTTGAAGGGGTTCTGTATTCCGACCCCCAGGGTTGCCGGATTTCAGTGTATACCGTGAATGGTGGTTGACGTGGGGCCTCCTTCTGGAGAAGGGGACCGGCCATACCGGGCTCTGATTTTATTTTTCGTTGAGGGTTAAACCGAAGGCGAGATGGAATTCGTAATTCCACTTGTCAGCTTGATTAGCTGGTTATATTAACTCCCAATTACATCTTTTTACATACAAGCCAGTTACCTTGCGTTAAAACGTCCCAATCAGCCAGTACGCCAGCGCCATAATCAGCGGGATGGTGATGATGACCCCCAGCGTGGTAAGCATCACCATTTGCACGGCCAGGTTTATGTCTTTTTCGTAACGGGTGGCAAACAGCACCGAGTTCATGGCCGTCGGTGTGGCCGCGGTCAACGCGCAGGCCAGGAACAGCGTTTCATCATGCGTCAGCAGGTAGATGACCGGCAGAATCAGCAAGGGTACCAGCAAATCCCGCAGCAGCATCACCTTCCACGCGCCGGTGTCCTTCAGGTTGAATTGTTCGCGGAAGGTATGGAACTGGATACCCACGATGATCATGGCCATGGGGGACTGTACCGCGGCCAGCGAGGCGATGGGCTGGCGGATTATCCCCGGCAGCGTAATTTTGAACGCGTAAAACAACAGCACGATGATGACGGTGATGACGCCGGGGTTGGCCAGGTTGCGCAGCCGGCTGCCCCCGTTCTTGCCGTCCATCAACCACACTCCGTAAGTCCACAGCATCACGTTAAAAACCGCCACAAAGATGGAAGTGTACGCAGCGCCCAGGTCACCTAAAACCGCCTTCACCAGCGGCAGGCCAAAAAAGCCGGCGTTGTAGAACACCGCCGAGAAGATGAGCATGCCCTGCCGGCTGACCGGTTCGCGATGGAACACCAGGTGCGCCAACAAGCCGCCCACCAGGAAAACCAACACGGCGGTCACGGCCGCGATGAGCATGTTTCCTACTTCCAAATCCTTCGCGGAGACCTGGAAGGCGGTGATGATGACCGCGGGGGTCATCACCATCAGGATTAAGTTGGTCAGCGGGCGCGCCAACTGACCGTCCACGACCTTGTACTGGGCGCAAAGATACCCAATCCCAATCATCATGAACAGAATGAGGATTTGTTGGAGAACAATCTGTGTGCCTTGAATAATCATCATTAACCTGGCCGGCGCCGCGCGAGTCGTCCACGCGGCGTGAAAGCAGTGCTGAGTTTATCGCATTTTCGTGGTTTTGGGCATTTTCAATTGGGGATTGCCCCGATCTGCCGGGGAAAAGGGGCGTTAAGCGTATGGGTAAGCCTTGCGCGTGCGCATCTTCTTGAAGCGGGGTTATACAAACCCTTTAAATACCGGTCTGCAATAAGGCATAATGAGCGTATGAACAAACGCAGTAGGTCCCAAAATGGCAAGAAAACCCCATGGCCCCTGATTGCCTTCCTGGCTGTCATGGTAGTGGCGGTTGGTTTTTCCATCTACCTTGGTGCGCGCGGTAAAGCTGGCAACCCGGTGCTGCGCACCCAGGATGACGTGCCCCGGATTAGCCCGCAGGAAGCCTACCAGGCGGTCCAGAACGGCGATGCGGTCCTGCTGGATACGCGTTCTGCTGAACAATTCGCGGCCTCCCACGCTGCAGGCGCTCTCAGCCTGCCCGTTGCGGATGTTGAAGCCGCGCTTGCCACCCTGGACCCCGAGGTGTGGTACATCACCTACTGTACCTGACCGGCTGAAAACACGAGCGCCCGTGCGGCGTTCCTCATGTTACAAAACGGGATTAAACGAGCCAATCCGATCCTCGGCGGGCTCGAAGCATGGATTGCCGCCGGCTATCCGCTGGAACCCTGACCTCTGAAATACAAGTGACCAAAACAGCCCCAAAAGGGCTGTTTTTGCTTAATCCTCGTGCTGCCCGGCCTTGTGTGCCGGCCCCGCGTCTTCCTGTGTAACCGCATCCAGCGGCTTGCTTTTTAGCTGGGCCAGCACCACGGCGGCCAGCATCAACACGCACCCCAGTCCTTCCCGCGCGCTCATGCGTTCGCCCAAAAACAGCATCCCGGCCAGCAGCGCGAACACCGATTCCAGGCTGAGAATCAGGCTGGCGACCGCCGGCTGCACCCTCACCTGCCCAAGCACCTGCAGAGTATAGGCTACCCCCACCACCACGATGCCCGCGTACGCGATAAGCCACCCCGCGGATTTCAATGCATCCAGCGTGGGGGCTTCCCTTGCCAGCGCGACAATGAAGCCCAGCACCCCGGCCACCAGGAACTGTCCAAAAGCGACCTTGAGCCCGGAGGTCTTTCGGGTGGCCCGGTCAATCGCCAAAATGTGCAACGCCCACAGCAGCGCGCCAATGAGCACCGCCGCGTCCCCGCGCTGGATGGTGAACTGGCTGGTGACAGCCAGCAAATACAGCCCCGATACGCCCAACCCAACAGCCATCCAATGCGCCAGACGGACACTTTTGCCCAAGAACAACCCCAGGATGGGCACAATCACGATATACAGCGCCGTGATGAAGCCGGCCTTCCCGGCTGTGGTGGTCACAATCCCCACTTGTTGGAAGGACGCTGCCAAAAAGAGCACCCCGCCGCAACCCAGGCTGGCCACGAGCCAGGCGCGCCCTGACCCCCGGCCTGTTTCCTTGTCTTTGGGCGTTGCCCCGCCCTGCCAGGCGAGCAGCGGCAGCAGCACCACGGAGCCAATCAAAAAGCGCGCCGCGATGAACGTGAAGGGCTGCACCAGGGCCATGGCCAGGCGCTGCACGCTGAAGCCGGTGCCCCAAATGAAGGCGGTCAGCAGCAGCATGATTTCCCCAGGCACGCCCGATCGCTGGGTGCCCGCGGCCAAATTGGGGGCTGAATCGGGTAGTGCCATCGTCGTTTTCTGGTCTGGTGGGTTCATTGCCTGCCATCTTTGCGTGAACTAGCGCTGTTGACCAACATTTCCTTGCCTAAGCATGCAGTAGGCGGCAGGTTTGTGGCCCGCCGCCTTTGTGTTGTTCTCCAAAGGGCACTCAGAGCCCTCGCTCGCCGCGTACGT
>Ga0116171_10002518_pt1 | contig 17346 bp, 12 predicted proteins | sample AD_JPNHW2_MetaG_FD_89798 | JGI IMG/M metagenome (GOLD analysis project Ga0116171, IMG submission 89798) | Active sludge microbial communities of municipal wastewater-treating anaerobic digesters from Japan - AD_JPNHW2_MetaG | ecosystem: Engineered > Bioreactor > Anaerobic > Digestate | place... | reverse complement strand
GCTCCCAAACAATGCGGAGTCTGCGCAAACGCCTCGGCATGCCCATCCGCCCGCATGGGCGGTTGCGGCTGCGGGTGCACGACGTCATAGCGATGATACTATTTTTAATACGCCCCGCTTGACGGGTGTCGGACAAAAAAGTGAATTGATGACCACGGCGCGGTGATTTTCTCATTTTCAGGCTTGCACGAAGGGAATGCCCGAGTCATAATATTGTAGTTTAAACAACTACAACAATGAGGTTTCATGACAACGCAGGAAATTCTCGACGGACTGGCGGCGGTCGGAGCCGCGCGGCGCGGACAGATCACGGAACAATGGTACGCCGTCAAGGGCGCCGACGGGAGGGAAAGGAGACAGGGCCCGTATTACGTCTGGACGCGGTACGACGACGGCAAGAAGCTCACCTCGAGGGTCAGCCGCGAAGAAACCGAGAGGGCGTTCGGCGAGATCGGGCGCGGGCGGGAGATGGGCAGGCTGATCGGCGAACTCTGGCGGAACGCGGAGACCTTGGCGGAGGGTGCCCAAAAAAAAACGGCCGGGGCTGCGAAATCGAAACCGGCGCGGGGCTGCGGGAGGCCCTCGCGCTCATCCGCAGGAAAGTGTCCGCCGGGGAAGCCGACGTCCCGTGGGTCGAGGAGACGCTGAGGTGCGCCGCGCTGGCGCACGCGGCGCGGCTGCTCGGGATGTTCTACTCGCTGGAACTTCCCGGCCTGCTGGGGATCAAATCCCCCGAAGGCGCGCGCGGCCTGCGGGAGCGCACGGTCATGACGACGGTCGGGGAGGTCACCTACCGCCGGGCGTACGCGCGCGGCAAAGACGGCGAGGGGCGTTTCCCGCTTGACGAGGCCATCGGCATCACGGAGGGCTGCACCCCCGCCATGGCGTCCATGATGACATGGGCGGGGGCATGCTTCGGCTCGTACGACACGGCCGGCGAGGCGCTCCAGAGGCTCGCGGGCGTGACGGTCCCCGGGCGCAGGGTGCAGCGCATGGTCAACGCGGCCGCCGGGGCGGAGGCGGCGTGGACGGCGGCGCGGGAAGCGGACAAGGCCGACGGCGGCATCCTGAACATCCAGGCCGACATGACCGGCGTCCCCATGCGCCCCGAGGAACTCGCCGGAACGGAAGGGCACGACGGCGGAGACCCGAAAAAAAAGCAGGTCAAGGCCGGGGCGGTCTTCAGGCAGGAGACGAACGCGGACGGCGAGATCCAGCGGGTCCCCGGCTCGACAACGCACGTCGTCACCTTCGGCGACGTGACGTCGTTCTCGCGGATGCTCATGGGCGAAGCCGTCAAACGCGGATACGGCAGCGCGGACACCGTTGTCTTCACATCGGACGGGGCGGACTGGATATGGCTGATGGCCGCCGACCGCTTCAAAGGCGCGGTGGAGATCGTGGACTTCTACCACGCCTCGGAGCATCTGGGCGCGCTGTGCGCCCTCGCCGAACCCGACAGGGAGAAATGCGCCGCGCTGTTCAAGTCGCGCCGGCGTGTCCTGAAGAACTGGGGCGCGGAACCCGTCATCCGCCACTTTACCGCAGTCCCCGCGGGCCACCCGAACAAAAAGGCCATTGACGACGGGTTGGGGTATTTCATCAAGAACCGCCGGCGGATGCGGTACCGCGAGTTCAGGGCGAAAGGCTACTTTATCGGTTCCGGCGTGATCGAGGGAACCTGCAAGTGCCTCGTCAACCAGCGAACCGACCTTGCGGGGCAGCGGTGGCTCAAATCAGGTTCCCTCAGCGTCCTTCGCATCCGCGCGGCGGTCATTGACAAACTGCATGACAAATACTGGAAGTCGGTCGGAGCACTCGCCGGGAAAGCGGTATAACGCCCCTGCCGTCTGCAATCGCATGCGCCATTCACTTTTTTGTCCTACACCCTTTTTTCACGCCCGCCTGCGCCATTCTTTCGGGGTCATGCCGGTGGCGCGTTTGAACTGGCTGGAAAAATGCTGCGGGGAGGAGAAGCCGAGTGAAAGGGCGATCCTGGTGACCGGTTGTGCGGAGCCGCGCAAAAGGGTCTTTGCAGCCTCGATTCGGCAATCGATCAGAAAGTGGATCGGCGGAAGGCCGGTGACGAGTTTAAACCGGTTGATAAAGTGGGTAGGGGACAGTGCGGCCTGATGGGCGAGGTCGTCAATGCGGTAATCGCCTTCAGGATTCTTGCGCATTTGGGCGATAATGGAGCGGATGCGCTCGGAGTCGGTGGGGCGGTTCTTGGGCGCTGAACACTCCAACAGTTCGATCAGCAGGTTGAGGCTGGCTTGGCGGATGCAGAGGGAGCGGTAGGCGCTAGGCGGGGTGTCGTATTGCTGGAAAAGGCGTAGAAAGGCTTGCCGGACGTGCTGCGTGTCGGTGGCAACGAGGCAGGGAAGGCCGCGCAGTTTCTTGCAGAGTAACAGGGCTTCCCTTTTCGGCAGTTTGAGCAGTGCGCCTTTATCGGGCGCGACAAGTCGCACATGCATCCAGTAGAGGAAAAGCCCTCGTGGCTGAGCGGCTAGGCGATGTGTGATGCCGGGCTGGTTGACGAAGATTTGCCCCGGCATGATGCGGTGGATGCGCCCTCTGCTGTTGAGGGTCAAGGCGCCGCGCAGGCAAAGCCCGAATTCGAGGACGTTGGGGTGAACATGTTCCAGAACAGGATTGACCTGACTCGTGTGGCGGGTCAGGCCGAGTACGGGGATGCCTGGCGCGCCGGCGTTCTCGAGATTCAGCACGCGCCGCGCGGGAAGGTCAAGGTAGACGATGTGTATGGCGGAAACCATCTGCAGAACCCCTTTCTTTACGAACCTTGTACCCGTCCTGGACGCGAAACGCAAGGGAAAAACGTATAATAAAATACAATTGTAAAAAAATGAACGTTTTTCCCACCGTTTAGCGTATACTCTACCTTGTAACGCGCGGAATGAGGGAGGAAGCATTGTAAGTAGGAGAGTCATTAAGCGGGAGGAGATTTCTATGAAAACAAGGTTTCTGATGCTTGTCATGTGCGGGTTGGGAGCGTGTGCGGGGGCGCAGGATCATGTGGCCATGATTCACGGGGCAGCGGCGCAACAGAAGCGGGCGGAGATCGTGTGGACGAAGGTGCTGTGCAAAGAGCCGGGGCGTTATATAGGGTGGCCCACAGTGTGCCTGCGCAAAAACGGCGAACTTCTGGCGGTTTTCTCCGGCGACCGCGACGCGCACGTCTGTCCGTTCGGCAAGGTGCAGATGGTCAGAAGCACGGATATGGGCGAGACGTGGACGGGGCCGCAAACGGTGTGCAACACGCAGTTGGATGACCGCGACGCCGGCATTCTGGAGATGCCGAACGGCGATTTGTTGGTCACGTGGTTCACCTCGGTGGCGTATATGGGCAGCATTCGCGACCGGAGCAAGCTCAAGCCCGGTTCGCCTGAGTTTTATTGGTGGTTGCACGATGAGAAGCTTCCGCTCTCGGTCAAGCAGGAATGGCTCGGTTACTACACGGCCCGCTCGGCGGACGGCGGCAAGACGTGGGAGAAGCCGGTCAAGACCTTCGGCTCGGCTCCCCACGGGCCGATTCTGCTGAAGGACGGCCGGCTGCTGATGGCCGGCCGGCGGTACGGAGGCGATTTGACCTCGGAGATATGGGGAAAGGTCAAACACGAACTGCCGGTCGAGGAGTCCCGCGACAACGGACGTTCATGGCAGGTGATCGCGTCGATTCAGCCCGGGCCGTCGGACTCGATGGAAGGTTACGAAGAGCCCCATGTGGTGGAGACCGACGATGGAAGGCTGGTGGCCCAGTTCCGCTTCCACGCTAAGCCCGCGCCGGGTCAGAAGCGCCGCAATGAGCCTGAATGCAAGTTGCGGCAGGCCGAGAGCAGCGACGGGGGACGGACCTGGACGCGCACGGCACCCACGCAGATCCAGGGATATCCTCCGCATTTGCTCAAACTGCGCGACGGCAGACTGGTAACCGTGTATGGTCGCCGGCTGGGGCCGGGGTTTGGGGAGTACGCATGCCTGAGCGACGATCACGGGCGCACCTGGGACGTGGCCAACGAGATCAAGCTGGCAGGGCATTTTGACGGCGATCTCGGGTATCCGGCTTCAACGGAGCTGCCGGACGGCTCGATCCTGACGGTCTACTATCAGGCCGAGAAGAAGGGCGAACAGACCTGCCTGATGGGAACCAGATGGCGGGTGAAGTGAGTGACTGGCCTCACGTGACGGAGAGAGAAATGGATTTCAAGAGACGGCTTTGGTTCGGCGCGGTGGTGCTGGCGTGTTTGGCGAAGGCGTGGGGATCGCCTCCGGTCGGGCTGGAGTGGTCGGCGGGTTTTTGTTTGCCGCCGCAGGAGGACGGGCGCGCGGCGATCGGGCTGGGCGATCCGTTCTTCGGTGAACATAACGGCCATGCGCTGCTCGCGGGAGGCTCGAACTTTCCGGACGTGCCGCTGCTCAAGGGCGGCACGAAGAGCTACACCGCGGATATCTATGCGCTGCCGGCGGGCGGCACGAACTGGGTGCGGGCCGGGCGCCTGTCCCGGCCGATCGCGGAAGGGATGTCCGCCACCACGCCGCGCGGCGTCGTGTGTGTGGGCGGCAGCGCGGAGGGAAAAAGCACGTCGCGGGCGTTCCTGCTGACGTGGGACGCAACGCGGAAGCGTGCGGCTGAAACCGCCCTGCCTGATTTCCCGTGCGGCGTGCGCCTGGGTGCCGCGGCGGCTAGGGATAACCGCGTGTACGTGGCGGGTGGCGAATGCGCCCAGTTGCTGGCGAGCGACGTGTGGACGCTCGATCTAGATGCGCCGCAGGCGGGCTGGCACCCCCTGCCGCCGTTGCCCGGCGCGAAAGGCCGGATGGAGGCGGTGGCTTTTGTTCAGAACGGCGACCAGAAGAAAACGTGTCTTTATGTCATCGGCGGGTGTGCGAAGAAGGTGGCTTCCTCTGGTAGGGACGGTTCCCCGAACCGTCTGCGGACGCCTCGGGGAGGCGTCGCTACCCAATCAGGTGACGGGGTCGCCGAATTATGCTCGCTAAGCGACGGCTACGCGTATGACTTGGCGCAGCCGGAGGTGTCAGGCCGCTGGCGGCCGGTGTCTCCCGCCGTCCCGAAGGGGTCGGGCGCGCCCGCGTGGCCGCTGATCGGGGCGCGGTGCGTGACGAGCGGCGACCAGCATGTGCTTTTTTTCGGCGGGCTCGACGCGGCCTATTTCGACGACAACCAGCGCAGGATGGCGGAGCTGACGGGCGAGGCGCGGGAGGCGCAGCGGATCGCCTACCAGTCCGTTTCCCCGGAGCGCAACCGCTGGAACCGGAACGTGCTGGCGTACCACACGGTGACGGACCGCTGGTTCATTCTGGGCGAGGTGCCGTTTCCGCCGGTGATCGGGGGCTCGGCCGTGAAGCGCGCGGACGGGAGCATCCTGCTCGCCACCGGAGAAATCCAGGCGGGTATCCGCACGCCGGTCTGCGCGGTCGGGCGTTTTGTACAGCACCAGAGGTTCCATCCGCTCAACTGGGTGGTGATGGCCGTTTACTTCTTCGGGCTCGCGGGAATGGGCTGGTGGTTCATGCGCAAGAAAAAGAGCGCGGACGACTATTTCAGGGGCGGCGGGCGCATCCCGTGGTGGGCGGCGGGCATCAGCATCTTCGCGGCGATGACCAGTTCGCTCTCGTTTCTCGCGGTGCCCGCGCTGGCCTATATGTCGGACTTGCAATACGCGCCCAAGCTCTTCTGTATCGCGCTGATCCCGCCACTGGTCATCGGCTGCTATCTGCCCTTCTTTCGCAAACTGAAATTGACTTGCGCGTACGAATACCTTGAACGGCGGTTCAATCTGGCGTGCAGGCTGTTGGCGAGTCTGGCGTTCAACCTTTTCATGGTCGCACGCATGACGGTGGTGGCCTACCTGCCCGCGCTGGCCGTGGCGGCCGCGACGGGCGCGGATGTGAACGCCTGCATTGTCGTCGTGTGCCTTCTGACGATCCTGTATTGTGCGGTGGGCGGGATCGAAGCGGTGATCTGGGGCGACGTAGCGCAAACGGTCGTGATGGTCGGCGGAACTTTTCTCCTTCTCTATTTGTTGGTTGCCGGGACGGACGGCGGGGTGGCCGGTGTCTTTCACATCGCGGGTCATGCCGGAAAACTCAAGATGGTTGATTTCTCGTTCGACTTCTCTCAGCCGGTCATTTGGGTGGTGCTGATCGGCGGGTATGTCGAGTGCCTGATTACCTATACCAGCGACCAGTGCGTGATCCAGCGGTATATGACGACAAAGGACACGCGTGAAGCGGGCCGGAGCCTTTGGCTGAATGTGCCGTTTCTTTTCTTGGGATTTGTTTCTTTTGCTACAGGGACGGCGCTGTACACGTTTTATTGGAGCCAGCCGGAACGGCTGGCTGTGACCATGCCCAAAGCCGATTCGATCCTGCCTATCTTTATGGCGAACGACCTGCCCGCCGGTGCCGCCGGGCTTGTGATGGCGGGACTGTTCGCAGCGACGATCAACACGCTGTCCGCCAATATCAATTCGTCGGCCACGGCCATCACGAGCGACTTCATTGTGCGCTTCAGGAGAAACACCTCGGATCGGGCAATGGTCCGGATCGGCCAAGTCTGCACGGTTGGGGTGGGGCTGGCCGGCATGGCCGGGGCGCTGCTGTTGGCGAACGTGGATATCCGCTCGGTGTACGACCAGTTCCTGAAGTTCGTCGGCATCCTGACGAGCGGGCTCGCGTGCCTGTTCATGCTCGGCATCTTCACGCGCCGCGTGGGCTCGGCCGCGGCGCTGGCCGGACTCGTCGCAAACTATGTGGTGTGCGTCGGGCTGGATCAGGCGAACCTGGCGTGGAAGCCGCACCTGTTGCTGTACGGTGCGATCGGGATCGTGACTTGCCTGGTGACGGCGCTGGCGGTGAGCGTGGTGTTCCCCAACCGTAAAGCGGGGATTGACGGACTGATTTGGACACGGGAAAAGAAACCGGAGACTTGAAAGTTGAAACCGGAGGGTTTGGACATCGCGAGATGTTTTCTTCACAGGCGGCACGGCCGCAGAAAGAGAGTCGGAATGGATTACGAGGAGATGAAGGGGGCGTATTCAGCACTGTTTACGCCGTACACCACGAACAATCACATCGACGTCGAGATGATTGGACGTATGGTCGAGTATCAGCTTGCGGGTGGATTACGGGGTTTTTTTGTGGGAGGCACGACGGGCGAAAGCATGCTGTTGACCGTCGCGGAACGCAAGCAGTTGCTGGAGGCGACTATTGCGGCCAACCGTGGGCGCGGCAAGATCATCGCGCACGTCGGGTGCGTGCGGACGGAGGATTCGGTGTCGCTGGCGCGGCACGCTGCGGACGCCGGCGCGGACTGGGTCTCCTCCGTACCGCCGGTCTATTTCGCACAGACATTCGAAGGAACGGTCTACCACTACCGGCAGATCGCGGAAGCGACCGACCTGCCCTTCATGGTATATGCCTTCAACACAACCGTGGAGCCGGAGCGCGACGCGCAACTTTTCAAGATCAGGAACCTGAAGGGCATGAAGTTCACAAACTCCTACTATTACAGCATCCAGCAGTTGCAGCGGTGGCTCGATGAGCCCGCGCTCTTCCTCTCGGGCAAGGACGAGCTGCTGGTGGCGGCGCTGGCGATGGGCGGGTTTCAGGGCGGGATCGGCACGTTTTACAATCTGCTGCCGCGCCACTTCGCGGAGATCTGCCGCCTGGTCAACGACGCGAACGACGCCGCGGCGGCACGTCCGTTACAAGCCGAGGTGAACGCGGTGATCTCCATCCTATTCAAGTATAACAGCATGTCGTATGCCAAGGCGATGATGCGTTTTATCGGGCTAGACTGCGGGCCATGCCGCGGGCCCATTGCGCCGCTGACCGAGGAGCAGTACGCGAGACTGGCCGAGGAACTGCGAGTTCAGGGGATTTTGTGTGAAGGCCTAAACTGAGTTTGGGAAAGAGGATTGGCAAAAAGGGAAACCATGAGTAGTGAACAAGCATTTCCGTTGGCGGGAAAAAGGGCGATGGTGACCGGAGGATGTCAGAACTTCGGTCTGGAAATTGTTACCGGGCTGGCCCAAGCCGGGGCGAAGGTCATCATCACCTCGCGCGATCACGGCAAGGCGGTTCAGCGCGCGGCCGAGTTGTCGGGCCAACTGAATGCCGAGATCGTCGGGATGCCCATGGATCTGTGCAGCGAGTCTTCGATCGTCGGCCTGTTTGACAGGGTCAAGGAGGAGTTCGGCACCTTGGATATACTGGTCAACAATGCCGGCGGTCATTCACCCAAAGCCTGCGGCTATTTGGAAAGAGAGACGCTGGAAAGCTGGAACGCGTTCATCGAGCCCAATCTGACCGGAACGTTCCTGACCACGCGGGAATATGCCAGACTGATGATGGCGAGGCGAAGCGGTTGTATCATCAATATCGCCTCCATTTCGTCTTTGGTCGGTAGAGATCGCAGCGTCTATCCGCCCCCGATGATACCCAATCCGGTCGCCTACACGGCAGCCAAGGCCGGCATAATCGGGCTGACGTATGATACGGCCGCCTATCTTGGCAATTATGGTATCCGGGTCAACTGCATCTCTCCGGGCGGTTTTGAGAGAACCCAACCCCAAGAATTTATCGATGCCTATTCCAGCAGAACCATGTTGAAGCGGATGGGACAGAACGGGGATTTGAAAGGTGTTGTCGTGTTTCTCGCGTCTGAGGCGGCGGCGTACATCACCGGGCACAATCTGGTTGTTGACGGCGGTTTTACGAGATACAAATAGGAGTTGTGATCTTATGCTTAATTTTGGAATCATCGGGCTAAACGAAGGAAACGGGCATCCGTACTCTTTTTCTGCGGTGTTCAACGGTTACAATGAGGCGGCACTCGACGCCGAGTGCCCATTTGAAATCATCAGGCAGTATCTGAAGGCACATCACCGGAATCGCGAGTTTATCGCCGACGCGCGGGTGACGCACATCTGGACACAGAACAGGTCGCTTTCTGAAAGCGTGGCACGCGTTTCCAACATTGCGCAGGTGGTTGACCGCGCGGAAGAAATGATCGGGCAGGTCGACGGCATCATTTTTGCACGCGACGACATCTGGAACCATTGGGAGATGGCTAGGCCCTTTCTTGAGGCGGGGCTGCCGATCTATATGGACAAAGTTATGGGGCACACGCCGGACACGCTCGAAAAGTTCATCGCAGCTACCGGGCCCGCCTATCCGATCATGACGGCGTCGTCCTTCCGTTTTGCTCCGGAGGTCGAGAAAGCAAGGAGAACGCTTGATTTAGGGAAGGTGAAAACCATTCATGCGATCAGCCCGTGCATCTGGATCAGGTATGCCGCGCATTTGCTCGACCCGATCTGTTCATTGTTCGGTTATGACATTGACCGCGTGCAGAATCTCGGCGGTAAGAATGCCGATTCGGTTTTTATCCATTATAAAACCGGGCTGACGGTCATCGCTCAAGTGATTGAGAATGTCGCGTTGCCGCTGGAATTCCGATGTTTTTCGGAAAAGAACATCCCGCCATATTGCGTCCAATACACGGATCCAACATTGGAATCGTATTTCTTGAGTATCAGCCGGATGATGCAAACCTTTGCGGAAAAGGTAAGGGGCGGCGATTTTCCCGTGGCGGAATATGAGCGAAGCGTCGTGTTGAATCGGCTGATCCTTGCTGGTGAATTGTCCCGGGACGCCCATGGGCGTCCGGTCAGCTTTCCGGCATTAGAGATGTGTATGTGAGATAAGCGTCGGAGGCGCTGATCGCGGAAAAACGGTTGCGGTTTCAAGACAAAACGAAAAGGCGGAGATTTTTTCCCGTTCGGCGTATACTTTGCCACTTGTTGTCTCCGGTTTTCCTCGCAGACGAAGGGAGCGGGCGGATGAAGATGAAACGGATCCTTTTGGGAGTCGTGTTGAGTGGGGTTGTCGGCGGTTCGGAGGCTTCTCCGGAGCCGGGGTTGGTCGCGGTATGGTCGATGAATGAGGCACCGGGCGCGACCGTGCTACGCGATGGTTCCGGGCGGGGGCGCGAGGCGGTGTTGGATGGCGGAGCCTCGATTCAGGAGGGCCTGTTCGGGGGGGCGGCATGCTTCCCCGGAACGGGAAGCGCCGATGGCGCCGCAACGCTCATGTTGCCGGCATTGTCCAACGTGACGATCGCGGCCTGGATCTGCTACACCGGCGCCACCAACAAGGCTCCGCGGATCATCGATGCGCCGGTCTTCGCCCTGGTCCTCAATCCGCTCTCGGCAACCGCGCCGATCCAATTCAACGTGAATGCCCGCACAACAGGCTGGTGGCGGCCTGCGTTCACGGGTTTCGCGCCCGGCAGATGGATACATGTCGCCGTGACCTACGGCTACGCAGGTACGAACAGTGTCCCGGATTTCTACCTCTACGGCCGCCGCCAGAAGCTGGCTGCTGGAGCCTTTCCGTCCCAGCCGGAGTTCCGGGCAGGCCGGGCTGTGATTGGAAACACTGCGGGGAAAGACCGCGTTTTCGGCGGCAAGATCGATGATCTGCGGATCTACGACCGGGTCTTGACCGACCGCGAAATTAATGTGCTGGCGACCACCCGCATGCCGTATGACGACCCGGGAGAGTCCTCTCCGTCGTCCGGGACACGGATCAACGGCGCGGTGGTCCGGCAGAAGCGGGCGGAGATCCTGTGGACGAGGATACTGTGTAAGCAGCCCGACAGGTACATCGGCTGGCCTACGGTCTGCATGGACCGGAACGGCGCGCTGCACGCGGTTTTTTCGGGCGACCGCGACGAGCATGTCTGCCCGTGGGGAAAGGTTCAGCTGATCACCAGCACGGATCAGGGGGAGACGTGGAGCGGGGAAAGGGTCATCGCCAATACCCCGCTGGACGACCGCGATGCGGGCATTGTGTTGCTCCCCAACGGAGAATTGCTGGTGACCTGGTTTACCTCGCTGGCCTATGAGGAGAGTATCCGCGACCGTTCCAAGCTCAAGCCCAACACGCCGCGGTTTTTCTGGTGGCTGCATCACGAGAAGCTGAGCCCGGCCACGAAAAAGGAGTGGATGGGCGTTTTCGAAGTCAGGTCGGGCAACGGCGGAAAAACATGGACAGCCCCCAAGCCGCTCTCCGGAATCAAGGGCACAACCCCGCACGGGCCGGTGGTGCTGAAAGACGGAAGGCTGCTCTATTTTGGCCGTTACTTCGACAAGCTGACCTTCATCACGGTCTCCGAATCGCACGACCTGGGAAAAACCTGGCAACATCTGGCGGATATCGCCCCGTTGCCGGAGGAACACCTGCCGATGATGTTCCACGAGCCGTATGCCGTCGAAACCGATGACGGCCGGATCGTGGCGCAGGTGCGCTACCACGGCAAGGACAACTGCCTCCGGCAGTCGGAAAGCGCGGACGGCGGCAGGACGTGGAGCGTGATGAAGAAGACCGGGATGGCCGGATTGCCCCCTTATTTGATCAAGTTGCGGGACGGAAAACTGGTGACGGTCTACGGACGGCGCTTCGGTCCGGAGTTCGGGGAATACGCCTGCATCAGTGACGATCAGGGGCGCACATGGGACGTGGAAAATGAAATCAGGCTGACGGGACACTTCAGCGGCGACCTGGGCTATCCCGCGTCGGTCGAGTTGAAAGACGGTTCGATTCTGACGGTGTATTATCAGGCGGACCAGAAGGGCGAGAAGCCTTGCCTGATGGGCACACGGTGGCGGCTACGGTAATGGAGGAGCATGTTTCATCCAAGAGGGTCTGGTTTGGTCACGCTGACGTGATAGGCCTTGGTCTCTCTAAAAGGTATATGAGTATGGGAATCATGGCCGGAGAGATGCGCAGAAATTTGTTGCGGAGATGTGATAGGTGTGGACATCTGACTGTGCTGGTTCTGTTTCTGATTGCACAGGCCATCGGTATTCGTGCACAACCTGAACGGCCTCAAGCGATCATGCGCGGCGCCTTTATCATCAACGAGGACAACAGCCATTTTTTCGGTTCGCGTCAAGCCGGTGAGATGACGCGGGAGGGGCTCAACGCGTTTGTCGATCAGTACGCGGACTCGGCGGTCACGCACCTGTTCCTGTGCCCGAATGCCATGCGCGCAAACTTCCGCAGTTCTACCCGTGAGGCCATTTGGGATTTGACTGGACATGAAACCCCGCCGACGAAAGGGAACAGCCGCTGGCCCGACAACGCACGCCTTCTCTGCGAGCGGGGGCTTGACCCTTATGCGATCTGGATCGCGCGCTCGCGCGAGAAGGGGATTTCGCCTTGGCTTTCCATGCGCATGAACGATGTGCATGGCGTGGATGATGAGAAAAATTTCATGCACGCGTCTTTCTGGCAGACACACCCGGAACTCTGGCGTGTCCCGCATGAGAAAGGGAAACGCTGGCCCGACCGGGCATTGAACTATGCATGCCCCGCCGTACGCGCGTATAACGTGGCCTTTGTCCGGGAACTGCTGGAGCGCTACGATCCCGATGGCTTGGAATTGGACTGGATGCGCTTCGGTTATCATCTCACGCCTGGCAAAGAACGCGAAGAGGGTGTCTTGCTGACCGGGTTTGTCCGCGAAGTCCGCATGCTGACACGGGAATGGTCTGTGAAACGCGGACACCCGATCCGTCTCGGCGTCCGGGTTCCGACGCATCCGGACGCGGCTGCGGGACTTGGTATGGACGGGGTGGCCTGGGCACGCGAGGGGCTCGTGGATCTGGTTGTGCCGTGTCCGTTCTGGACGTCATCCGACTTTGATATCCCGGTCGAACTTTGGAAGGAACGGCTGGGCGGACAGGCTGCGAATGTTGCGGTGGTTCCCGGATTGGAGTTCAATGCCCGTCCTTGGCCGAACGGCGCTCCGGTGGCCAACGACTTGCCGAGTGTTTACGGGTTTGCGGCCTCAGCCCGTGCGCGCGGTGCGGATGCGGTTTACCTGTTCAACTTCATGGACAGTGGCACGCGTCCCGTGTCGGTGTCTGACTACCGGACGCTGATCGCGAAAGGCGTCGGCGATGCTTATGTCGCCACGCAGGAGCGCCGCTTTCCGGTGTGCTATCGGGATACGGTTCCCGGCGGTTTCCCCAGAAATGAGCAATTGCCTGTGAAGGGGCGCAAAGGGGGCATGTTCCGTATTCACATCGGAGTCGTACCCGCTGAAAGGGAGCAGGCCTATCTTGTATTCGGGCTGGCGAAAAATGAGCGGGATGCGGACGACACATGGACTGTCACATTCAACAGCCAAACGGTTTTTCAAGATACCGACCTTTCTTCCTGTGCCGGACTCGGCGGCAGTGCGGTAAGGGCGATCCGGTTTGCGGTACCGGGCAACAGATTGCAGAGCGGATACAACACGGTCACGGTCAAACAGACGGACGCGGGTCCCGAGCAAACAATTGTATGGGCTGAAATCCGTCTGATTCCCCTCCGTCGTTTTGCCGAAAAAGATATCGAAAAGCCTCGTTAGGAGGTGAATTTTTAAACGAGAGGAGATTTGTATGAAGCCGAGGCTTCTGATGCTTGTCATGTGCGGGTTGGGCGCGTGTGCGGGAGCGCAGGATCACGCGGCCATGATTCACGGGGCAGCGGCGCAACAGAAACGGGCGGAGATCGTCTGGACGAAGGCGCTGTGCAAGGAACCGGGACGTTATATCGGGTGGCCCTCGGTGTGCCTTCGCAAGAACGGCGAACTGTTGGCCGTGTTTTCGGGCGACCGCGATGCGCACGTCTGTCCGTTCGGCAAGGTGCAGATGGTCAGAAGCACGGATCAGGGCGAGACGTGGACGGGGCCGCAAACGGTATGCAACACGCCGTTGGACGACCGCGACGCGGGTATCGTGGAGCTGCCGAACGGCGATCTTGTGGTCGCATGGTTCACGTCCGTGGCTTATATGGGCAGCATACGTGACCGCAGCAAGCTCAAGCCGGGCAGCCCGCAGTTCTACTGGTGGCTACACGACGAAAAGATTCCGCAGTCGGTCAAGGAGGAATGGCTCGGCTATTACACGGCCCGCTCGGCGGACGGGGGTAGAACCTGGGAGAAACCGGTCAGGACCTATGGCTCGGCCAACCATGGCCCGATTTTGCTGAAGGACGGACGTCTGCTGTTGGTCGGACGGCGTTGGTTGGGCGACGGCACATCGGCGGTATGGAAGAGCGAAAAACACGAGCTGACCGTCGAGGAATCGCGCGACAGCGGGCGTTCGTGGCAGCGCATCGCCTCGGTTGAGCCCACGCCGCCGGATGAGATAGGACAGTTCCACGAGCCGCATGTGGTGGAGACGGAAGATGGGCGGCTGGTGGCGCAGTTCCGGTTTCACGGGAAGGATCGCTGCATGAGGCAGTCCGAGAGCAGCGACGGCGGAAAGACCTGGACGCGCATGAAGGCGACGCCGCTGGCTGGGCATCCGCCTCATCTCATCAAACTGAGCACCGGCAAACTGGTCTCGGTCTACGGCCGCCGGTTCGACGCATTTGGTGAGTACGCATGTCTCAGCGACGATCAGGGACGCACATGGGACGTGGCAAGTGAAATTAAACTGGCCGGGCATTTCGATGGTGATCTCGGTTACCCGGCTTCCGTGGAATTGCCAGACGGATCGATTCTGACCGTCTACTACCAGGCGGAGATAAAGGGTGAGAAGACTTGCCTGATGGCAACTAAATGGCGAGTGCGATAGAAAAAAGGCGGAGATTTCTCTCCGCCCTTTTTTCATGCCGAAAGGTTGAGATCAGCCATTAGCCATTGCGCTTCTCGAAATCCTTCATGAAATCGACCAGTGTTTGGACACCGGCGGCGGGGAAGGCATTGTAGATAGAGGCGCGGATGCCGCCGACAGACCGGTGGCCTTTAAGCTGCTTCATGCCTGCTTCGGACGCTTGCTTGATGAAGAGCGTCTCGAGTTCCTCGGCGGGCAGACGGAAGGTGACGTTCATGTCTGAACGGTACTCTTTTTTGGCTGTCCCGCGGTAGAAGCTGGAAGCGTCGATCGCGTCGTAAATGAGCTGAGCCTTGTCACGGTTCGTCTTGAAAATTTTCTGCATGCCGTTTTTCTTGAGCCAACGCGTGGTCAGGCAGAGCATGTAGATGCTGAAACAGGGCGGCGTGTTGTAGAGTGAGTTGTTCTCGATGTGCGTCTGATAACGCAACATGGTCGGGATCGAGATGTTGCCTTTTTCGGCGAAATCCTTGCGGATTGCAACCATCGCGACGCCTGAGGGGCCGAGGTTTTTCTGGGCACCCGCGTAGATCATCGTGAACTTGGCGTAGTCGATTGGACGCGAGAGGATGTCGGAGGACATGTCGCCGACAAGCGGTGAACCGGTTTCCGGGATCGTTTTGAACTGTGCGCCGGAAATGGTCTCGTTGGTGGTGAGGTGGCTGTAGGCCGCACCGGGAGTCCACTTCATTTCGCCCGCATCGGGCATGCGCGTGGGAATATCCTTCTGGCAGTCCGCAGCGATGTTCACGTTGCCGATCATGCGGGCCTGTTTGACGGCCGCCGCGCCCCAAGACCCGGCGTTCACGTAATCGGCGGTTTGGCCCTCGCCCAGAAAGTTCATAGGGAGCATGGCGAACTGGAGGCTTGCGCCGCCCTGGATGAACAGGATGGCATAGTCGTCGCTAAGGCCCATTAATTCCCGGAGGTTTGCGATGGCCTCGTTGTGAATCGCGTCATACTCTTTGCCGCGGTGCGACATCTCCATGACGGACATGCCCGAACCCTTGTAGTCGACCAGATCAGCCTGAGCCTCTTGCAGAACGTCCAACGGCATGATGGCCGGTCCTGCGCCGAAGTTGTAAACGCGTGCCATAATTTTCTCCTTCGATTTGGGAACCAGGTCGCGGACGTATGCCCACACCCCCGGCTTTCATTAGCGCATAATGATGCCTTTCCGTACGGAAGTTGTCAATACGGGAACCGATCAGGCGGGGGATATTTTCCGGCTCTATGCGTCGGCTAGGTCAAAGATCTTGCCGGGGTTCATAATGTTGTTGGGGTCCCACGCTTGCTTGATGCCCTGCATGAGTTTCAACTCGACCGGATCGACGAGCTCTTTCAGGTAACTTTTCCGTTTAATGCCAATGCCGTGTTCGCCCGAGATTTTTCCGCCCAGCCGACGGGTGATCTGATACAGCTCGCGCAGGCAGGCGACTTCGGTGGTGTGCCACGCCTCCATGGGCATTGCCGGCTCTTTCACCAGTGTCGCGTGGAGGTTGCCGTCGCCTGCATGGCCGTAACAGGGGATTTTCATGCCGTATTTTGCGCTCAGCATTTCCAGTTCGGGGATGATCTCAGGGATCCTGGATGGCGGCACCACGATATCTTCGAGGCTTTGAACCGGACTGTAAACTTTGAACGCTTCGGCGATATTCCGCCGGACGTTCCAGATTCGTTCCATGGTGTTCCTGTCTTCGGCCACATAAACCTCGATCGCCCCGTGTTCTTCGCACAAATCGCCGATCGCGATCAGATCCGATTCGACCTGATCCGGATTCGTTCCGTCAACCTCGATCAGAAGCATGGCTCCCGCCTCATCATAGGGAAGGCTCTCGTTCAAGTAACGGCAACTGGTGATGATGGAGAGTTGGTCCATGAACTCGATGCTGGTGGGCACGATGCCCTTCGACATGATGATGGGCACCATGTCGATCGCCTGGCGCGGTGTTTTGAAGAGGACGAGCAGATCCGATTTCGCGGTGGGGTACCCGATGAGTTTGATGATGGCTTTGGTCACAATACCTAATGTGCCCTCAGACCCGATTACAAGCTGTTTAAGGTCGTAACCGGAGACATCCTTCGAGAGCTTCCCTCCCAGCCAGACAATCTCGCCGGTCGGGGTGACGAGTTCCAGACCCGTGATATAGCGCCCCGTCACACCGTATTTGACCGCCTTGCCTCCGCCGGCATTTTCTGCGATATTGCCGCCGATCATGCACGTCTGCAGGCTCATGGGGTATCCCGCGAAAAACAGCCCTTTCTCCTGCACGAGATTGGCCAAGTCATTGGTGACCATACCGGCTTCGACAACGATGACCATGTTGCCGGTATCGAGCTCGACGACTTTGTTCATTTTCTCCAGCGAAAGAAGAATTCCGCCGAACAGGGGAATCGCCCCGCCCGAGAGCCCCGAACCGGCACCCCGGGGAGTGATGGGGATGTGCTCGCGGTTGGCTAGCTTGACGATCTCGGCGACCTGTTCCGTCGTTGTCGGCAGGACGACCAGTTCAGGCATGTGGCCGTATTCTTCGGCGCTGGTTTCGTCATGGGAATAGGCCTGAATTTTGTCATCATCCACCAGAACGCTTTTTGCTCCGGAGATCTTCCGCACAGCGTCGATGATTCTTGG